>Ga0180009_10000611_pt1 | contig 48321 bp, 45 predicted proteins | sample OS_PC_MetaG_FD_123537 | JGI IMG/M metagenome (GOLD analysis project Ga0180009, IMG submission 123537) | Groundwater microbial communities from the Aspo Hard Rock Laboratory (HRL) deep subsurface site, Sweden - OS_PC_MetaG | ecosystem: Environmental > Aquatic > Deep subsurface > Groundwater...
CCATCCCGAAAGAGGATACACGGCATGATGACTGGTTTCACTTTGCCAAAACCTGGGCTGAGCTTATGGCGCTTGTTTTGGAACCAGATGCGGGGTTACCCGATCCGGCCCATCAGAGAATCCAATCCCTACAAACCAAAATTGACGCCGTGTTTGTGACTTGGCTGAAAAAGCGATACGCAGGACTGTTCAATCTGCCGCCGATACCCCCGGTCATGCTTCACCACATTCCCCGATTCCTCGCCCGATACATCGGTAATGCCAAAGAAAACAGGGTCGCATTCATTTTGGTGGATGGGCTTTCGCTCGATCAGTGGATCGTCATACGCAGAGCGCTTACTAAACAACACCAAAGATACCTATTCCGCGAAAACGCGGTCTTCGCCTGGATACCGACAATCACATCAGTCTCACGCCAAGCTGCCTTTGCCGGCAGACCGCCTATCTACTATCCTAACAGTATCCATACTACAAATAAGGAATCCGCCCTATGGACGCAATTCTGGGCAGATCAGGGCCTTTCGCAACATGAAGTCATATACGCTAAGGGATTAGGCGACGGCTCCTCCCTTAACAACGTGGAAGATCTGATTACAAACCCAATAGTACGGGTTGCCGGTCTGATCGTAGACAAAGTGGATAAGATTATGCACGGCATGGAGCTCGGTGCCATGGGGATGCATAATCAGATTCGACAATGGGCTTTACAGCCGTTCATGACGAATCTCATCGAACTACTTTTAAACAACGGGTACCGTATTTACCTGACATCGGACCACGGAAATGTGGAGGCTGTCGGATGCGGCCGTCCTGCTGAAGGAGCGGTTGCAGATCTGCGTGGTGAGCGCGTACGGATTTATTCCGATTCCATCCTTCGGGGTCAAATCAAGGATCAATTTCCGGATGCTCTGGAATGGCCCCCGGTCGGCCTGCCGGAAAACTATTTACCCTTGCTTGCTCCAGGCCGCTCAGCATTTGTTCGTGAAACAGAACGCCTTGTCGGACACGGCGGTATTTCCCTGGAAGAGGTCGTCGTCCCTCTCGTTCAAATCGAAAGGGGGGGAGCATGAACGGACGGGCAAGCCAAATCGGGTTCAGCCAACGCATCCGCCTTGAATGGCTTGAACAGACAGCCAACCTGGTATTGGCTGGAAACGATAAAGCTGCACTCAACGAATCTCTTCAGGAACTGCTGAAGGATAAGGTTTCCATCGGCGGTCAAGCCATCCGGGGCAATCGAGAGAAAATCATCACTATCCTTATGAAGACATGGCTCACCGTACCCCGCGGCTTGGAAGCGCTCCGCGACGAAGGTTTGCAGATACATCAGCGACTGCCTCGTAAAGACCGCATTGCTGTTCACTGGGGCATGGCATTGGCCGCTTATCCGTTCTGGGGCGCGGTCGCCGCGCACACGGGCCGACTGCTGAGACTTCAGGGAAAGGCTGCGGCAGCCCACGTTCAGCGTAGGGTTAAAGAGCAATACGGAGAGCGCGAAACCGCCTCTCGGGCAGCCCGGCGTGTCTTAAGGTCATTCATCGACTGGAACGTTCTGAAGGAGACGGACGATAAAGGCGTATACGCCCAGGGTAATCGCTTATCGATTCAGGACTCCAAGCTCATCGCCTGGCTGGCGGAGGCGTCTTTGCACGCTCGCGCAAACAGTTCCGCTGCAATCAAAGACTTGCTCGTTGGCCCAAGTATATTTCCCTTTCGACTGGCGCACATCAGCGCAGAGAACTTGGCATTTTTATCGCCTCGTCTGGAGCTACTACGACACGGTTTGGATGACGATTTAGTGATGTTGAGACAGGATGGCGGGCGAGTAAACAAAAGAGGAGTTTAAGGGCGCTCCATTAAAATGGGATGTAGAATCTGGATCAACTTACACCACTTACGCCAAGTGGACCTAAATTTGAAATCTAAAGATCTGAAATTGTGATATCCTCCGACAAGGTCAAAATATCATCCAACTTGAAAACCGGTGATATGTTTGACAAATCCGGACTTAGCTCTGATTGCAGATAGCTGCTTGATCACAACCCTATCCTAAACGTAGTATCATAATGCCAAGAGTACTGTAAAAATATACCTGAATTGAAAAAGAAGATGGTCGGGTGCAGGCCTTTCTCCTGATAAATGGGTCAGGGTATGCACTGTATGAGGATCATTATCATTGACACAAAACCGTAACTTCCCTATAGTCCACCTTCTAAGTAGCCATTCTCTATCAGATAAACCCACTCAACTCAATTGGAAATTTTAACCTATATTTGACAACCAAAAGGATTTCTCCATCCGGAGTAGGAGGATTTCAAAATGATTAATGAGACAATGACAAAGGAAGAGAGATATCAGGCGGCTATCTCCCTCGATCATGTGGATCGACACCCTGTTTTTCCCATACTGATAACCACGGCACCGAGATTATATGGAATCACACAGGCTGAAGCGTGGCAGGATCACAACATAGCACGTGAGGCGATATTAAGATGTTTCGAAGAATTTGGATACGACTATGGGAGCAAACCAAACTATTACTATCCCATGTTGCCGGGGAAAATGTGTGCCGCACCTGTACGGAATCTAATCCCCGGGAAACAGTTGGGCGAAGATGACCTCTATCAAATAGATGAAAAAGTCCTATTCTCCCGAGAGGATTACGATAAGATCATTGCCCTGGGGTGGAATGGTTTCTGGGATGAGCACTATGAAAAAGTCAGCAGAAAAACAATGGAGCAGTTCTCAAGGATGCAAAGCATCGGCAACCAGCTCTACGTTGATGATATGAAGATCTGCGAGGAGAGGGGCATGCCCATTTTTCTGGGTGTTGCTGTGGATTCGGTGGTGATGGCCTTCTCCCTCTGTCGCACGTTGACGGAATTCACCAAGGATCTATATGAAGTCCCGGACAAGGTGGAAGCCGCCATCAAGGCATCATGCGACGATTTAATATCCAATGCCATTCAGGTTTGCAGGAACAATGGTAAAAATGTGGCGTTCGTCGTCCTGGAGAGAGGATCAGGATTCTATTATCGGCTGGAGATATTTGAACGTTTTGAGTGGCCGTTCTTACGGCGTTACGTGGATGCCTTCGTGTCAGAAGGAATAATCCCTTGGCTCCACTTTGACACCGACTGGGGAATCAATCTTCCTTATCTCACCAAGCTTCCCAAGGGAAAATGCATCTGTGACCTTGACGGCACCACCGATATCTTCAAGGCCAAAGAGATACTCAAGGGTCATATGTGCATCAGTGGAGACGTTCCTGCGAGCTTGCTCACAGTAGGAAAACCGGAAGATGTGGAGGAGTATTGTAAAAGGCTTATAGATGAGGTAGGCGAAGGTGGGGGGTTCATGTTAACAACCGGGTGTGAATGCCCCATTGACGCAAAACCTGAAAACATCAGGGCCATGGTGGAAACAGGGAGAAGCTATAGGGGCAAAAAGGGTCGAGTGAAACAACCGGATACGGCCAAAAAAGAGGCACCCAGGGAAGTTGATCTTAAAGGAGAGATTGCCCAAGCCGTGGCAGACCTGCAATACGATGACGTGTTAAAACTGGTGGACCAAGCCACCCAGGATGGTACGGATCCTTTGATGATTCTGAATGACTGCCGTGCCGGCATGGATCGAGTGGGAGAACGATACAGTACCGGAGAATATTTTCTTTCCGAACTGATCATGTCCGCCAATATATTCAAAAAAGTGGTGGCCATATTGGAACCTCAGTTGATAGAAGGACAGGGAGATGCTTCGCTGGGGTCAGTGGTGATCTCCACACCCAAAGGCGATGTTCACGATATTGGCAAAGACATTGTGGCCACCCTTTTCAAGGCGTGTGGGTTTAACGTCTTTGATCTGGGTGTGGATGTGGCGCCGGAAGTCATCGTAAAGAAGATAGCCGAGACGGGTGCCCGTATTGTGGCCATGTCGGCCCTCATAACTCCCACCTTTGAATCCATGAAAAAGGTGGTGGATCTCCTTAAAGAAAAGAACCTGAGGGATGGGAGATATGTCATCATCGGAGGTGGGCCTACTTCGGCGGCGGTGGGGGACTATGTGGGGGCCGATGCCTGGACCCTGGATCCCAAAGAGGGTGTCAATTGGTGCAGAGATTTTGTTGAAGGCCGTCCAGAATAGGCTCTATGGCACTGGCAAGCATAGATACCGGGGCGATAAACCTTCAGTTGCATTGGTTAATTCTTGTTTCATCTCTCCTCCCCTGAAGGAAAGTGCATGGGGAGGAGATTATCTACTTATGGATATTACCCCAGCTTGCTCAGGAGATCCGATGATACCTCCTTTACACCTGGTCTTCCATCCAGATCTATGATCCTGGGACTTCCATCATCCTTGACTGAAAGATCCTTATAAAAATTTACTGCAGCCATGGTGCCGGTCCCGGTGTCATAATAGATGTTATGCCGCTTATCAATCGCATCTTCATCCTGATCATCAGATCTTGTCTTGAGATCTCCGCCACAGACTCTGCACCTATCTCCATCCGGTTTGATAGCATCTATAAAGATGTTGTTAGGATGGTTGTTATCATTGACACACAAACGTCGACCCATGATACGATCTTTTGCAATCTGCCTATCAAGGATCATCTCAATGACAATATCAAGATCAATGCCTTCATTCTTAAGGGCCTTGTCCAGCTCCTCAGCCTGGGTCAGGTTTCTTGGAAACCCGTCTAAAAGCCATCCGTTTTTGCAGTCGTCCTCCTTAAGACGGTCAAGAATCATGGGGATGGTAATACCATCAGGCACCAATTCTCCACGATCTATATAGCCCTTGGCCTCCTTACCGAGATCCGTCCCCCGTGAAATATTGTCCCTGAAGATGACACCGGTCTCAATATGAGGAATATTAAATTTCTCCTTCATAATGGCACCCTGGGTACCTTTTCCGCTCCCATTCGGGCCGAAAAAAAGAATATTCATCGCTTCATCTCCTTCTCAAGATTTTTGCAAGGAAAATATTTAAAAAAGATTTGGCTGTCAAGGATTTAAAGATCAGACAGGAAACCCTTCATCAATTCATGGCCCACATCAAACATCAGTCCACTCTCCTTGGCGGTCCTCTCTGTAAAGGTGGGACCTTTGGAAATCATTCTCATCTCATTTTTAGTGGCCCATGCAAATGGGGTAGGATCGCTGGTATGGGTTTTTTTTGATATGGGGGTAAGATGGTCACTGATAATCATAACTCGGTAATCCTCATAACTCTCTAACCCTTCAAGAACAATCCCCAAGACCTTTTGATCGATATTTTCTATGGCCCGTATCTTTTCTTTGAAATTACCACTATGGCTCGCCTCGTCCGGAGCTTCCACATGGATAAAGATGAGGTCAAGATCTTTTAACCACTTTAAGGCGCCTTGGGCCTTTCCGTGATAATTCGTGTCGAGAAAACCCGTAGCCCCCTCTATATGTATGGGTGTAAATCCGGCATAGATCCCTATACCTTTTATAAGATCAACGGCAGATATGACCCCCCCTTTCAGACCATATCTATCAAGGAATCCCGGGATCTTGGGTGCCCTTCCCTGCCCCCAAAGCCAGATGGAGTTGGCCTCTTTCAGACCTGCCCCCTTTCTCTCCCTGTTAACAGGATGATCTTTAAGGATCGCCCAGGATCGCCTGATGAGACCCGGAATTGGATTGTCTGAAGAGTGGTTCAGGTACTGGGCCATATTCTGATCCAGGACATCGTGTGGAGGAATGGTGAATGCATCTTCAGGTCCTTCTTCCCATACCAGGAGATGACGGTAGGCCACTCCTGGATATAGGGCTATTTTTTCACTCTTAAGTTCCCTTTCTATGCTCTCAACAATCTTGACGGCCTCTATCGTTGAGATATCCCCAGAACTATGGCTGACCATAATGATCTCATTCTCTGATCTCCATTCCAGGCATACCAGATTCATCCTGAAAGCCACCTGGTTTGGCTTGAGACTCAAACCCATGCTGGCCGCCTCTAAAGGACCTCGGCCGGAATTATATTTTAAAGGATCGTACCCCAGGATGGAGAGGTTGGCAACATCACTGCCAGGTTCAACACCATCGGGTATGGTTTTTACCAGACCGACCCGACAGGCTGCAATACGGTCCATATGGGGTGTCTCCGCCGCTTCGAGAGGTGTTTTTCCACCGAGCTCCCTGAGAGGATAATCGGCCATCCCATCTCCCACCAGGATGACATATTTTGTTTTTTTCTGATTATTCACCAAAAATTTTCTCCTCCCCCATCACCCTTCTTCCACCCTGATCACCATGGTCTTGTCGGTCAGAACATCTAACTGATCCATCAGGGATAGTGCCCTTTTTACACTGCTCTCCCGGGCCTCATGGGTCAGCATGACGATGGGAACCGATCCATTAATCTCCCTACCCTTTTGAATCACGGAAGAGATACTGATCTGGTTGTCACCAAGGATGCCTGATATCCTGGAAAGGACCCCCGGTTTGTCAACGGCAGAAAACCTGAAATAATACGACGTATTCAACGCCTCAATGGGTTGGATGGATAGGTCAAACTCCCTTTTACGAACATGAGCAAGGGGTGGCATGAAGGTCTTGATTCCTTGCCTCATCTGCCTTGCCAGATATATGATATCTGAGACCACAGCACTTCCAGTGGGTCTCTTGCCCGCTCCCAGACCGTAATAGAGATTTGGCCCCACAAAATCGCCCTCTATGTAGATGGCATTATAGGCTTCATTAACATTTGCCATGATATGGTTTTGGGGAATCATGGCAGGATGCACCCTGGCCTCTACCCTGTCGCCCAGATCTCTTGCTATGGCCAGCAATTTCAGACAGTAGCCGAATTCACTGGCAAAACGGATATCTTCAGGCGTTAATCTATCAATACCTTCCCTGTAGATACTGTTAAAAGATACGGGAATGCCCAATGCAATGGATATGAGGATTGACAGCTTGTGGGCTGCATCTGTTCCATCCACATCAAGGGTAGGCGGGTCCTCAGCGTATCCAAGATCTATCGCCTCCTTGACCGCCTGGCTGTAAGGCAGGCCCTTCTGAGTCATCTGGGTTAAAATGTAGTTTGAAGTCCCGTTCAAAATACCTATGATAGTCTGAATGCGATTTGCGGAAAGACCCTCTCTCAAGGAACGTATGACCGGTATGCCGCCACATACGCTGGCCTCAAAGGCAAGACTAACACCGTATTCTTGGGCAGCCTGGTATATCTCCTCTCCGTGCTCTGCAAGAAGTGCCTTATTGGCGGTAACCACATGTTTACCCTTCTCCATGGCCATCAAGATATAATCTTTCGCTTTTTCAAGACCTCCAATAAGCTCGACAACGATATCTATCTCCGGATCATTAATGACCTCCAAAGCATCTGTGGTCAAAACTCCCGGATCCACTGGAACGCCCCTGTCCGAGTCCAGATCGATATCGGCAATTCTCTTTATAACAATATCAGAACCGACCCTATTCCCTATTATATCCTGATTTTGTAACAGAATCTCTACAGTGCCAGAACCCACTGTTCCGAATCCGATGATTCCAACATTGATTGGTTGCATGGTTCCTCCCCATTGGTCATGGCTAACCGGTTGAGTAGTCAGTAACTCGACACTTGACCAAGGTAATGGAATGAATAATATTTACAAAATTTTTTTAATCCCTCTAATGGCCTGTTTTGTTCGATGGGGGTTTTCAACCAGAGCAAATCTGACATAATCGTCCCCATATTCACCAAAACCAATACCTGGTGAAACAGCCACCTTTGCTTTCTTGATAAGCATCTTGGAGAATTCTATGGACCCCATTTGCCGATATTCCTCAGGGATTCTAGCCCAAACGAACATGGTTCCCAGCGGTTTTTCAACAGCCCACCCAATTCGGTTAAGGCCGTCAACTAAAACATCCCGTCTTTGACGATAGATCTCCACGATCTCCTTGACGTATTTATATGGACCATTTAGAGCGATGATGGATGCAATCTGGATGGGCTGGAACATACCATAATCCAGATAGCTCTTAATTCTTCTCAAGGCGGCCACGATTTCCCGGTTTCCAACGCAGAAACCCACCCGCCATCCCGGCATGGAATAGCTCTTGGAGAGGCTGAAAAATTCCACGCCGATATCCTTCGCTCCCGGGATCTGGAGAAAACTGGGAGGGCGATAACCATCGAACACCAGGTCCGCATAAGCAAAATCGTGTATAACGATAATGTTATGATCGCTACAAAATTCTACGATCTTTTCAAAAAACTCTCTATCCACCACTGCCGTTGTTGGGTTATGGGGATATGAGATGATCAGCATCTTGGGGTTTGGCCAGGTCTGTTTGGTGGCGGTGAGCAGATCCTCAAAAAAATCCCTATCAGGACCGGTGGGGATACTGCGAAGATCTCCCCCAGCGATTATAACCGAATAAGGATGAATAGGATAAGTAGGATTTGGGGTAAATACAACATCTCCCGGACTCACGGTGGCAAGCACCAAATGAGATAGACCCTCCTTGGCCCCGATAGTTGCAATGGCTTCTTCTTCCGGATCCACTTCAACATCAAAACGCCGTCTATACCAGTTGGCAATGGCATGTCTTAGCTTGGTTATGCCTGCTGAGGCAGAGTACCTGTGGTTACGGCCCTTCTGGGCAGCTTCAATCAGTTTATCCACAATATGTTTTGGGGTTGGGATATCAGGATTCCCCATACCCAGATCAATAATATCCTCGCCCTTTCTTCTCAGATCCATTTTGAGTTTGTCAACCGTGGCAAAGACATAAGGAGGTAAACGACTCATTCTTCTGAACTCGAGCATAGCATCAATCTCCCTGGCTAAATATAGATTACTTCAGATTCTAGCTTTTTACCCTATTGTATGGAAAAAATCAAAAACTAAAATAGGACTATAATAAGAGGGAGGAGGAGAGATAAGAAGAATAAAATCTAATGTACGCCCCTTATATCGCCTCTAAGGAGAGAATCTGAGACCAGATTGACCACTCCCCAGATGGCGTCTGCTGCAAGATGATGTCCAATGGATCGATCGAAGAGGATGGAGATGTGTGGCTGGAACTCCTCATCACCTTGCCAGAATAGATAATAAAGAGGTACTTTTGGGAAAGGTAAAAACTTGTATGATGCATCGGCCATATCTAACAATTCACCACCCAGATGTTCAGCCGATCTCTTGAACCCATCCATATCGTTCCCGTAACGATCCAACAGGGGTCTGACTTTGAGCTCGTGAGGTCCCTTAAAAAAATGGCCTGTTTTGAGATCTTTGACACTAACCAGCTCATGGCTGAGGTGTTCAGTGCTCACATTGCGTAGATAAACCAGGCAGATTAATTCTAATAGAGAATCATCGATACGCTCCCATTGGTCATGCTTTTGACGACACAAACAACGGTTTTGAATATCCATCAGTATATCTTTTTTCAAGAATGGCAGGAGTATTCCATTGGGAGGGTTTTTTTTAACCAGTGCATTGGCACAGAGACCGTCCATATCTCTTTGTTCAAGATCTTCCCAGTACTGGGAAGGTACCCCCATGGCATTACCGGAAGAAGTCCCAGCTTGGAAAATCTCTTTTCGTCGTCTTTCTTGCATACTCAGATATCCACCGCTAAAGGGATAAGGGCCAGCCCTGAATCTGTCACAAGGGAATTTTTCAGAGTCTATTCCACAGGCTCCAATGGGCACTGCAAAGGCTTAGCAGTAAAACCGATTTAGGGGTTTAACTTTCACCTGAAATCCTGATCTTATCTTTGTCGTGGGATAAAAAAACACAATTTTCTATAGAGACCGATCCGTCTATCACATCCTCGGCAAAGGTATGGCAATCAGGCGAGCCGCACGCCCCACACTCCTTTCTGGGCAGTAATTGCAGTACCTCATCAATCCTTTTTTGCCTTTCAATGTTCTCAGCAACAGATAGGTAGGAAGATGATGCTTCCAGGGGCATGGCCTCTTGATCGGTAAAAAACCACCCTGTTTCGTAAAGATCTCTGACATACTCATATTTGACTCGCTTTTCCATCCCAAACATGCGAACAAGTCTCTGGAGGCAATGTTTTGCTTGATATTTATCTGCTACCGTGAAAGGGCCACCAAGACAACCCTCGGTGCATATCCTGAACTCCACATAATCCGTTTCATGGAGCAGTCCCATCTCAATCTTTTCTAAATAACGGATTGTTTCACTGATACCTGAGACGGCGATACAATTGGCGTTCACTCCGGCAATCTCACCACCCGTCATGCCCCAGCCGATCCCAACACCCCCTGAGTGGTGCAATACCTTATCCTCCGTCAGTTCATGGAGGTTCTTCTTGAGGGTATTGTAGATTTGTCCTATCCCTATAGCTCTATCCAGGTAGGAACTTGTCTGAAGCACGGGCTCCCTCATGCTGATCATCTTGGCTGCACACGGGGTGATATGGAAGACGGTGATATCCTCCTGTTTATACCCATATTTTGCTGACAACCGTTTTTTTACCTCCCTGGCCACAATCTCACTGGGGGTTAGGAATGGAGGGATATGTTTTAAAAGGGACGGGAACCGATAGGCGATAAGCCGGACAACCACCGGACAGATTGGCGAGATCAATGGCCATGGTGCGTCGGGTTTCTTACGGTTCTCTTTGATATGCAACTCAACAGCAACATTAAATATCTCGTTCGTATAGCCCTGATCATATACAAGATTGAAACCCATTCTCTTGAGGGCGAGAAGAATATCATTGGGCATCACATCCCCACCGAACTGGGAATAGAGAACCGCTGATGAACTAACAATCGAAAAAATATCTTTTTCAATTTCATCACTTTGAACAAAAATCGGTTTAATCGCTCCCCTGGGACAAACCCTTACACATTCTCCACAATCAATACAGACTCCTTGTATGCGGGCCACCCTGTTGTCCCTCACACGAATGGCTTTGGTGGGACAGGCTTTCATGCAAAGGACACAGCCGTTGCAAAGCTTCTCGTCAATCTGAACATAAACAAAAGGTTTACTCTCTTTCGCTGTGTTACCCATGATTCTTATCTGTCCTAAAAAACATGTTTATATAGGTGCCTTTGTTCTTCGAGGAGTTAACCTTAACAGAATCGGCGTTCTTCTTGATATTCGGCAATCCCATTCCTGCACCAAAACCCATCTCTTGGTGTTCTTCCAGCGCTGTTGAGTACCCCTCCTTAAAGGCCAATTCAATATCTTCGATACCAACGCCGTCATCACAGGCTTCAATGATGATCCATCTGTCATCCACAGTCAGATAAATGGTACCATCCCCACCATGCATAACGATATTCATCTCTGACTCATAGGCGCATATGGATGCGCGTCGTATTATTTCAGGATCATACCCGATAGTCTTCAAAGTACTTTGTATTTGCATGGACCCCTTTCCTGCGTGAACAAAATCCCCTGCCTTTACTTGAAACTCTTTTTTGAGATGGGGCATCCCTATGCCTGTCTGTTGTTTATTACCTTAGTCTCATGATAAGGGAAACGTCTGATAAAACATCCCTATTAATAAATATCCTATCGAATGCTTTTAAGTCCTTTACTATACAATCGCCCGCAGGAGGAATACATATTGAATTCCGTTGTTAAAATAGGCAAGTTATGTTCCCGGGCTATTGCCATTACATCATCATTGGGTCTCTTTCCCCTTACAAAAACAACACCAGCCATACCGGCAATGACCGACGTGTGAATAACCTGTACGCTGTTCAATCCGGTCAATAGGAGTGCCCCTTCTTTGGTATTTCTAAGTATATCACTCATCAAATCACTTGCGGCACCACCTGTAACCTCCGTATCCAACCTATCATGGCCCACGACCACTTCAGCATTTAAAATCTCCTTAACATCGGCTAATCTGATGGCAGGTGTTTTATCGCTGTCCATTTTTATCCTCTAACCTCCTCCTCTGTTACAAGAGATCAATGGTCTCTATTGTAAAATAATTGTAGTGAATAGAAAATACCCTTGTACTGTTAATAAAGATTTTAACGAGTATTTTTACAAGGTTAGTGACAGACGAGTCCAGGAATCAATAACATGCAAGTAAAGCCAGCCATTAAAAAATCGCATCGGAAGGGCAACTGCTGATACAGGTCATACACTTGATGCATTTGCTCTTGTCAATATAGGCCGGTTCTTTCTTTTTCCACTCGATGGCATCGGCAGGGCATCTTTTGAAGCAGATACCGCACTTTGTACAACTATCCAGGTCCACTTCAAATTTGAGAAGTGCCGGACAGCGTTTCCCGGGGCATTTTTTCTCATAGACATGGGCATCGTATTCATCCCGAAAATATCTTAAAGTAGACAACACCGGATTGGGACCGGTCTGGCCCAGACCGCACAGGGCTCCGTCTTGTACCATTTCGCTTAACTCCTCCAGGAGTTCAATGTCACTGGACTCACCCTCACCGTTGGTGATCTTTTCCAGGATCTCCAGCATGCGTTTTGTCCCCTCCCGACAGGGAGTACACTTACCGCATGACTCATCCTGAATAAAATCCATAAAGAAGCGGGCCATGTCCACCATGCAGGTCTGATTGTCCATAACGATCACCCCCCCTGAACCCATTATGGCCCCCACTTTGGCAATGGATTCATAGTCGATGGGGGTATCGAGAAACGCTTCGGGCACACACCCTCCGGACGGTCCCCCAAGTTGAACTGCCTTAAACTTTTTTCTTTTAGGAATACCGCCGCCGATATCAAAGATGAGAGTGCGCAGCGTTGTACCCATTGGCACCTCAACGAGTCCAATATTTTTCACGGTTCCAACAAGTGCAAAGACCTTTGTGCCTTTACTGGTCTCCGTACCTATGCTAGCATACCACTCACCCCCGTTAAGGATAATCTGTGCCACGTTGGCATAGGTCTCCACATTGTTCAAGACGGTTGGTTTTTTCCATAATCCTTGTTGGGCGGGAAATGGTGGTCTGGGTCTAGGCATACCCCGCATACCTTCGATGGAACGCATAAGTGCTGTTTCTTCTCCACATACGAAGGCACCGGCACCCTGGTAGATCTCCAGATCAAAATCAAATCCACTTCCAAAGATGTCTTTCCCGAGAAGGCCGTATTCTCGGGCCTGTGAAATGGCGATATTGAGCCTTTTTATGGCCAAGGGATATTCTGCCCTGCAATATATGTACCCCTGATGGGCGTCAATGGCTTTGGCCGCGATAATCATTCCTTCCAAAACGGAATGAGGGTCAGCCTCCAGGACGCTTCTATCCATAAAGGCTCCGGGATCCCCTTCATCGGCATTACACAATACATACTTGATCTCCCCTTCTGACCTATTTGCAAATTCCCATTTTTGGCCAGTTGGAAATCCGGCGCCACCCCGGCCCCTGAGACCCGATGTTTTAATCTCGTATATGATCTGTTCCGGTGTCATTTCAAGAATGGCCTTTGCTGCAGCCTGGTAACCGTCCTTTGCAATATATTCGTCAATATCCTCCGGATCGATGCCTTTATTACGTAATACGATTAATCTCTGATGGCTGAAGAATGGTATCTCATCCAGATACGGGATTACTTTTTTCTCTTTCCCTTCCGGTTTGGACTCATTTTCTGTCATGAAGGTTTCTCCTTGATAAACTGGCTACCTTATTTTGGCCAAGGCATAATCACTCTGGATTTCGCCATTGAGAATGTGCCCCTGAAAGATCTGTCGCATTTTTTCCTCATCAATATTATGATAAAGAATCGAATCTTCTCCCATTCGTTTGACAGTCACATTCGGTTCACTGCTGCACATCCCCATACATGCAGAGATCACAACCTTTATGTTATCCCTTTTGGATTTTTCTATCTCCTCGTTCAGGGCCCTCAAAACCTCCTCACCCCCTGCGGCTATCCCACATGTTCCCAGATGAACCGTAACCTTAGCGGTGTAAGCGCTCTCATTAAGGTCACTTTCCTTTACTGCCTTCTCTTTTATCTTCTTAAGTTCGTTAGGTGTAAGCTTTCTCATTTTGATACTCCCATTACTGTACGCCATCCGCCTATGATGGACTTTATTCGTAGGTATCTAAAATTTTCAATGCACTCTCAGGGGTAACACCTCCGTGGGTATGATCATCAACTACCATAACAGGAGCCAAGCCACATGAACCTACACAACGCACCACCTCCAGTGAGAAGCGCCTGTCTTCAGTCGTACTCCCTACTTCAAGTTCATACGCCGGTTTAACACGATTCAAGACCTCTCCATTGCCTCGAACATAACAGGCTGTTCCCATGCACATTTTAATAGTGTGTCTCCCTTTGGGCACCATTGAAAAAAATGAATAGAAAGTGACAACTCCGTAGACGGTGCTGCCAGGGATATTCAATAAGCGACTGATATATTCTTGAAGCTCTAGTGGAAGATATCCCACAACCTCTTGGCACTCTGTCAGGACCGGAATAAGACTACCTGGCTTATCCTTATTTCGGTCAATGATCTCATCTATCTTGGTCATCACATCTGGTGTAAAATCAGGATTGAGAGATTCAAGATTCAGTGTACGGGGCATAGATTATTCTCCTTATCTCTAAAAACTCCTCTTTTCGTATTCCCAATTTACCATCCACATGTGGATCTACACTTTCTCAATGCGTACAGCACATACCTTGTACTCGGGGATCTTGGCCGTGGGATCAAGGGCCGCATTGGTGAGCTTGTTGGCGGCAGCCATAGCATAATGAAACGGAATAAAAACGGTCCCTTTCAGCGTTTGATCAGATATCTTGGCTTTCGCTTCTATTTCGCCGCGTCTGGATGAAATCTTTAATAACTCCCCGTCCTCAATTCGGTAAGCATCAGCATCATGGGCTGAGATCTCCACGAAACACTCAGGCGCAAGTTCGTTGAGCCCCTCAGATTTCATAGTCATGGTGCCGGTGTGATACTGGAAAAGGATACGACCCGTTGTCAAATATAATGGATAGTCGACATCCGGCAACTCAGCCGGAGGTCGATAGTCTATGGCATGGAACACCCCCAGACCGCAAGTAAACTGATCCATATGAAGGCACGGGGTTCCCGGGTGATCTGTTCCGGTGCAGGGCCAGTGGATTCCATCCTTCTCCAGCCTGTCGTAGTTTATACCGCAATAAGAAGGCGTAACTTCAGCAATCTCCTTCATGATATCTTGAGCACTCTCGTAATTCATGGGATACCCCATTCTGGTTGACAGATCGCATATGATCTCCCAGTCTTCCCTTGCCTCTCCGGGCGACTTCACCCCTTTTCGCACACGCTGGACCTTTCTTTCCGTGTTGGTGAAGGTTCCTTCTTTCTCTGCAAATGAGGCGGAGGGTAGCACCACATCGGCCATGTTTGCCGTTTCAGTGAGGAAGATATCCTGGACCACCAGGAAATCCAGATTCTCCAGACTCTCTCTGGCATGATTCAGGTTAGGATCCGAAACCATGGGATTCTCACCTATGATATAAAGGGCCTTCATTTCTCCTTCGTGGCTTTTTTCCATCATTTCTGTCAGCGTAAGACCCGGTTTCTCTGAAAGACCCTCCACTTCCCACGCCTTCTCCATACGAGTCCGAACGGTTAAATCATCTACCTTCTGGTACCCCGTATACACATTTGGCAAACCGCCCATATCGCAAGCGCCTTGGACATTGTTCTGGCCCCGGAGTGGATTTACACCACCGCCCCGTACACCCACATTTCCGCAAAGCATGGAGAGATTAGCTAAGGACTTTACGTTATCGGTTCCGGAGATGTGTTGTGTAATACCCATGGCATAGAGGATCGATGCGGCATCTGCTTCAGCATACAACCGAGCTGCTTTTATGAGCTGTTCTTTTGGGATTCCCGTAATCTGTTCAACATATTCCGGCGTATATTTTTCCACTGCCTTTTTCAACTCATCCAATCCAACGGTCCGGGATGTAACGTACTTCTCATCATATAGATTCTCTTTTATGATAATGTGCATCATCCCGTTAATCCAGACAACATCTGTACCCAGATTCTGTCTCAGCCAGAGTGTGGCAAAACGTGTTATCGGGATCTTTCGGGGATCAACCACCAGCAATTTCGCCCCTTTGAAAGTCACAGCCCTTTTAACATAAGAAGAAAGAACAGGATGATTCTCAGTCGTGTTTGAACCGGTGATCAAAATCACATCTGACTCTTCTATATCGCTAATGGGGTTTGTCATGGCGCCACTTCCGAAAGCCGCGGCCAGACCGGCCACTGTAGAAGAATGTCAGAGCCGGGCGCAGTGGTCTATGTTGTTAGTTCCGATAACAGCTCGTGTGAATTTCTGGGTTAAGTAATTCTCTTCGTTGGTGATACGCGCGCTGCAAAATACCCCGATGGAATCAGGTCCTGATTCCTCTTTAATGAGGGTCAATTTTTTGGCGACCAGGTTAAGCGCTTCATCCCAAGATGCCCCTCGAAACTCCCCATTCTCCCGGATGAGGGGGGTCTTGAGCCTGTCTGGATCATTAATGAAGTCGTAACCGAAACGTCCCTTTACACAGAGACTCCCGTAATTGGGTCCCACATCCTCGACTCCGGTGACCCTGATCACCTTGTTATCTTTCACATGAAGATGGATCTGGCATCCTACACCGCAGTATGAGCAGGTGGTGTGAACTTTTTCTGCTTCGGCCTGCAAACGATTCCCGCCCACATCCTGCTTGGGTACCAGGGCTCCCACTGGGCAGGCTTGAACACATTCGCCACAGAAGATACAATCCGAATCCTTGAGAGCACGATCCGCGACAGTCACAATCTTGGAAACCGATCCCCGATAACCGAAACTGATGGCGTTGTTTACTTGGATCTCATTGCACGCCTGGACACAGCGACCACATAGTATACAACGGGAAAAATCTCGAACAATAAATGGATTGACATTCTCTAAGGGATATGGGGCAGGTGTAAGATTAAAGCGATTCGTTTTAATCTTGTACTGGATGGCCAGTTCCTGAAGATGGCATACACCGTAAGCAGGACAGAGATCCTGATGCTCCTTCCAGTCAGTGGCCTTGAGTTGGAAATCGGTCCAGGAATCCGTATCCGTGTCCTGTGAAAGACAATTGTGCTGCCCTGAAGTCATTAACAATTCCAAGTTCAAACGCCTTGTCTGGATAACTCGCGATGAATCCGTCCTGACTACCATTTTGGATGTTGCTGGAGCAGCACATGATGCCACAAGGTTCCTGGCACCTTCCACTTCCACCAGGCAGATCCTACATGCTCCGGTGGGAGCAGCCCCTTTCAGATAGCAGAGTGTGGGGATATGGATACTGTTCCGCTGCGCCACTTGAAGGATTGTTTCACCTGGGGTGAAAGAAAACTCGTGATCGTCTATAACGATTGTGTTTTCAGAATCCATATCTGCTCCTGAAAAAGTTCAAAAATTTTTTTTTATTCTTTAGCTTCATTATCAAAAAATCCTCTCTCATGAGATCCTGGTTATCACGGTAAATCGTATTCAATTATAGGTCGCACCTGAGGCAACGTCGAGTCTCCGCGAGGGCAACAGATTCGTCAAGTCCCAGATCCAGCATCTTGGGACGAACAAGCTTCTCATCCTCTTCGGTCAACTCCAGCCAATCCACTATAAGTTGAGGTTTGGGGTACCAATAACCAGAATAGTCTTTCCCTCTGAGGTAACAATCAATTGAAACCGCTGCCCGGTGTCCTGCTGCAATGGCTTCCACCACGGTGGTGGGCCAGGTTACCGCATCACCACCGGCAAAAAATCCGGGGATGTTTGTGGCCAGGGTCCTCTCTTCCACTTTTAAAGGATTCCATCGACCTACTTCGAACTTGAGTTCCTCTTCAATAAAAGACAGCTCGGGTTCCTGGCTAAATGCAGGGATAACCAGATCGCATTCTATGACAAACTCCGAACCCTCGATGGCAACGGGTACTTTCTGACCGCTTGTGTCAGGTCCTCCCGGTCTGTTCCGAATGCATTCCATGCCCTCTACCCTGTCCTCCTCTCCAAGGATGCGCACCGGAGAGGTCAGGAAATGGATCTGGATTCCTTCATTAAGTGCGACCTCAATCTCTGATGAGTTGGCGTTCATCTGCTCTCGCTCCCCCTGATAGACAATAGCCACCTGCTCGGCACCCAAGCCCATAAATCTGCGAGCTATCTTCATGGCCCACCTGCCATCGCCCATGATACAGATTCTCTTTTCAAAGGCCTCTTCCTCCACCAGATTGATCTTTCCATAAGGGAGACCAGGCGGACGTCGACCAATCCACCCCACCTGGATTCCTCCGGGCATTCTGATTATCAAACCCTTGTGAGCTCCAACCCCCAGGAAAAACGCCTTGAAACCCTGTTCTTTGAGCTGTTCAAAGGTGATGTCCCTTCCCATTCGAACACCAAGGCGGATATCTACGCCAACCCGTTTGATGGCGTCAATCTCATCATTCACCACGTCACGAGGGAGCCTGTACTCCGGGATTCCCATTTGAAGCATTCCCCCTGCCACGGGAAGTTGTTCAAAAACCGTGACCGAATAGCCCTTCAGGGCCAGGTCGTAACCCACAGTTAGGCCCGCCGGCCCAGCTCCGATAACAGCAACTTTATCATCGGGGAAAAGCACAGCTGAGGGTTCTATCTCCTTGAGCTTATGGCGCATGCTGTCTGCTGCAAAACGCTTCAAGGCACAGATACTGATTGGCTCGTCCACTTCTTCGCCCCGCCTGCAATTACTCTCGCAAGGATGGAGGCAGACGCGACCCAGAACCATGGGAAACGGGTTCTGTTTTCGGATGATGTCCCAGGCCTTTTCGATGTCGCCCTGGCCGATCAGAGCAATGTAAGTGGCTGCATCCTGTCCAATGGGACATGCTGACTGACATGGTGGGGCACTGAGCCGCTTACAGACTCCAGAGGGACAATGCTTGTCGAAAATATGGGCCTCGTACTCATGTCTGAAATATCGCAAAGTGCTAAGTACCGGATTTGGTACTGTCTGACCCAAACCGCACAGGGAGGCTGATTGGATGACCTTGCTAAGTCTCTCAAGTCTGTCCAGGTCTTCGGGAACACCCTCACCTTGGGTAATCCTTTCCAGGATCCTAAGCAATTGTTGTGTGCCCTCACGGCAGGGAGTACATTTCCCGCATGATTCTTCCGCCGTGAATCCCAGGAAGAATTTGGCGATATCTACCATACAACTTCTTTCATCCATCACAACCATGCCCCCGGAGCCCACTATGGCACCGGTCTTTGCAATGGACTCATAGTCCACAGGCGTTTCCATCAAACTCTCGGGGACACAACCTCCCGATGGTCCACCAAGCTGGACGGCTTTGAGTCTCTTACCATCAGGGATCCCTCCCCCGATATCGTAGACTATGGACCGAAGGGGGGTTCCCATGGGGACCTCAATGAGGCCAATATTTCTTACGCGACCGCTCAGTGCAAATACCTTTGTTCCTTTACTCTTTTCCGTTCCCAGGCCGCTGAACCAGTCTGCCCCGCGGTAGATGATCTGCGGAATATTGGCAAGGGTCTCAACGTTATTGAGAACTGAGGGACGGTCCCAAAGGCCTTTATGAGCAGGGAATGGAGGTCTGGGTCTGGGCATTCCCCTCTTGCCTTCAATGGAACGCATGAGTGCGGTCTCTTCACCGCATACGAACGCCCCTGCCCCGTAGTAAAGCTCTATGTCCATATCATAACCAGATCCCAGGATATCCTCGCCCAGAAGCCCATATTCTCTGGCCTGTTCTATGGCCGTGTGAAGGCGTTTTATGGCAAGCGGGTACTCCGCACGGACATATATGTACCCCTTGTGTGATCCGATAGCTTTAGCTCCAATGATCATCCCTTCCAGTACGGCGTGCGGGTCGCTCTCCAGGATAGAACGGTCCATGAAGGCACCCGGGTCACCCTCGTCAGCATTGCAGAGCATATATTTGGGGCTTCCTTCTGCTGCGGCACAAAATTTCCATTTCAAACCGGTGGGAAATCCTGCTCCGCCGCGACCCCTCAACCCCGATGCGATCATCTCCTCAACAATCTGCTCAGGTGTCATCTCAAGAAGGGCCTTTGCAGAACCCAGATAACCGTCACGTGCAATGTACTCATCGATTTTTTCGGGATCGATGAGGCCTCGATTCTTGAGAGCGACAAGGATCTGGCGACTGAAGAAACCGATGTCTTTTATCTTTGGAATGAGTTCGGCGGCCTCGGGGCTCTCAAAGAGGTGCTCCTTCACCACACGACCCTTTAAAAGATACTCCTCCACAAAATAGGGAACATCTTCTATTGTTAGCTTTTGGTAAAATACTCCATCAGGATAGGCAATCATCAGGGGACCGGCCGCGCAGAAACCGTTACATCCGGTTGTGGCGATATAAACCTCTTCTTCCAGTTCTCTCCTCTTGATCTCCTCCGACAGGGCATCTTTCAAGTCCAGTGAACCGTTTGCCACGCAACTGGTTCCTGCACACATTAGGAGGTGAACACGATACTTTTTCTCCATCTATTTAGCCTCGTTAAGAAATCCTTCACAGCATGAATCTAATAGGTGGTTTCACTGCCCACGGATAAAGCGTATTCAGGGACGGGGTTGTTCTTCATCACGTGCTCATCAAAGATCCTGGAAGCCTTCTCAGGGTCCAGTTTCACGTACTTTACCGGAGCTGATTCCTTGACTTCAACGGTGATCATGGGCTCATGATTACAGAGCCCTGCACAGCCGGAGGAACTCAAAATGATGTCTGTCGCTCCGGACTCCTCTATCCTCTCAAGGATTCTATTCATGATGGGCCGTGCTCCTGCTGCGATGCCACATGTTCCCATATGGACTGTTATCTTCACGCGATATTCCCCACCTCGCAAGTTCACGATTCCGGCCATTGAATCCTTGATTCTCTTCAGGTCTTCCACTCGTAATTTAGCCATATCTCTTACCTTAATACCCTTTCCCTCTCAGGATGATTTAGATGGAACCACACCCTAATCTCCCGCTTTTTTAAACAGCCCTCTTATTAGTTTCAGAACCGCTGGATCATTAATAGTAGTAACTCCTTCCATCTCTTCCTTAATCATCCTGGTATCCAGCGTTGTTTTTTCTCCGTCCAGATCGGACTCGTAAATAAAATCTACATTGGGATTTCCCACAATAAGCGAGATCATACTTGAGCCCATATCTCCTATAGGTTTTCGATCAATATGGCTCGCCTGAAAGGTGGCCTTGACCTCTGTTCCCCGGCCGGGTTCCGATGTAATTGAGAGGTCTCCCCCCGTTTCCTGCGCGGCTTGCTCCAACATGGACAATCCCAGACCAACACGGCGGGTTGTCCGTGTTGTCGTAAATGGATCCCTCACTTTCTTAACCATTTCCCGGTCCATGCCTGATCCGTTGTCCTTTATAACAATCTGAAGAAGATCTTTCTCTGTATCTTCAGTAATTTTAATCTCTACCAAGGTGGCCCCCGCTCTCGTGGAATTTTCCACGATATCCAATATGTGAAGGGAAAGATCTTCCATCTCAGCGGGTTGGGATCTCTTGAAGCACTCTGCGTTCTTCCTGGCCTGCCAATGCCAACCTCAACTCAGAAATGTCCGGACGTGCCGCCTTAATACATGTTGGACTTACACCGATCTCTTCAGGGAAATGGGCGTCAGAGGCAGTGATAAAGGGAACCCATTCGTACTGACTGAAGTGCGCTCTGGCATCCGTTATAGTCATCCGTTTTGATATCTCAACTGCATCCAGCGTCAGGCCTTCGGGTATGAAACCCAATTGAGAAAGGATGCTGAAACTCTCGCGATCAACATGGGCCGCCACCGCCAATCCCCCTCTTTCATGAATCGCACTGATCACATCATCAAGAGAAAGGAGGGTTGCACCCATGAGGAGACGTTTGTTGATCTCCTCAACCTCATCAAACTCATTTGCCACCACCTGGATACCGAACAGATCCTCATCATTTTCGCCGGGTTGTAGATTATCATAAATAAGCTCTTGCATGGAAAGTGCGCTTATGACTTCTTCAAAGAGGCCGATAATATGGACCTCTTCTGATGTTGTCACCTCTATACCCGGGATAACACAGAGATCAGAATCTCGAGCCGCTGCGATCACGGCAGCCACATTTTGAGCGCTATTATGATCGGTTATGGCAATGATCGAGAGATTCTTTTTTAAGGCTTCCCTGACGATCTTCACGGGCGTCATGTCGAGAGCAGCGCATGGGGAAAGACATGTATGGATATGAAGATCCGCAACCAAGACCCTCAACGGTTCCTCTGTCTGAATTCCCACCAACGCTCCCGAATCCCCATACATCTCATCCATAAGCTGCTAAAGATACCCTGATCAAATGGATGTCAACCCGCTCAAAGAAGGGTATCTTCTGGTTGGGACGCCTTCTTTTTTCAAATATATGGGCAGGTCTTAATCTGTATCTGGAATACTCCTGTACCTCTCCACAATATTCACAACATTCTTTGGGTCCACCTGTCCGTATGTAACATCATCCACCACCATGACCGGTGCCAGTCCGCATGCGCCAAGGCATCTTACAACGTCCAGGGAGAATTCCCTGTCCTCTGTGGTCTCCCCCATCTTTATTTTGAGATGTCGCTCAACGTTTTCCATGAGCTTTGCAGATCCTTTTACAAAGCAGGCAGTTCCGAGGCAGATCCGAACGATATGCTTGCCTCTTGGAACCATCGTAAAAAAGGAGTAGAACGTCACAACTCCGAAAACGTCCGAGGGAGGGATCCCAAGGCCCTGGGCAATGTAGTTTTGCACAGGAATGGGAAGGAAGCCTAAGATCTCCTGAACCTGTTGAAGGACCGGAATAAGACCCCCTCTTTTGCTCCGATAGGTATTGAGGATCTCATCGATCTGTCCCTTTACTTCCGTTTTCTCCTCCTCTTCCAGGAATTCAATAAATCTGTCGGTTACCTCCTTTTGATCGCTGGGTATAAATCTCGTTCCGATACCCCCTGAAATGGGGAGTGATTCAAGGAGCCCCTCACAATGTTCCAGAAGAGTGCGGTGGTGATCGTTGAATGAAACCGGAGCGGGTCGATAAAGAATAGGTCCTTCCGACTCACCTGAACGCTTCCACTGGAGTCCTCCTGCTTCAATACTGTTGTAAGTAATCTCCTTCAGTTGGGGTACCAGTTGGGTAATCTCTTTTCCCCAAATCTCCAAGCTGCTTGCGTCAGGCCAACTCTGACCGAGGCGCCCGGCTATTTGTGAGAAGATCCATGTCTCGGGTTTTGATTCACCTGCTGCTGGAACGGCACGACGCATCCGACTGACCCTGCGTTCACAGTTTGTATAGGTTCCTTCATCTTCAGCCCAGGCTGCTGCAGGCAGAACCACGTCGGCGTATTTTAGTGTTTCGTTGTTAAGAATATCCTGCACTACCAAAAAATCCACTGACTCTAGTGCCTTCCTGACATCAGGGATGGCCGTCTTTGCAATGGCCAAATTTTCACCCACACAGTAAAGTAGACTAATCCTTTTCTGTGAAGTATCACCCTGGCCGCTCATATTCTGTATCATATCGGAAAAAGACAGGCCCGGCTTTCTGTTTAACGAACACCCCCATATCTCTTCAAAGGGCTTACAGGCAGCATCATCATTCATGGGCGCGTATCCCGGAAGGTAATCCGGCAGCATGCCCATATCGCAGGCCCCCTGGGAATTATTCAGTTCGCCCAGATAGTTCACTCCGCCGCATTCCCTTTCAAGGTTCCCCAGTACCTCCTGAAGATGTACAAAGGACTTGGCAAATGAAGCGACTTTGGAACCATAGATCAACATGGAGGGTTCGTCCGTATCCAGAATCTCTGCAGCCGCCTTCACATCTTCTACCGAAAGTCCGGTGGTTTCAGCGACGAGATCAAGTGGGAAATTGGCAACAGTATGCCGTATCTCATCGGACCCATCCCGTCCTCGTGTCAACAGTTCCTGAATGATACCATTAACGAGGACGGATTCCGTGCCCTCCTTGACCAATAGATGTAATGTGGAAAACTCCCCAATCCTGGTTGGGCGTGAATCCACTACAATCAGGCTGTATCCACTAATTGCAGCCCGTTTGATGAATGTACCGGCTACCGGATTCTCCTCTGTTACATCGCAGCCGATAAGTATTATGCGCTTTGCCTTTTCAAACTCTCCAATGGTGTTGTTCAGACCGCTGGCAGCGTAAGGTGATGCAAGATTGTTGCTGCCGATGACGGCCCTGAAGAGCTTCTGCATGAGATAGATCGCCTCATTGGTTGACTTGGCTGAACAGATGCCTGCTATGGCCTCCGCTCCCTCCTTTTCTTTCGTTTCCCTTATTTTTGTTGCCACAAGATCCAATGCTTCACCCCAGGATGCTTCCCTCAGATTTCCATTCTCTCGTATCATGGGATGGGTTAACCGTTCCGGGCTCTGGATAAAATCGTATCCAAAGCGACCCTTGATACACAGCCGGCCAAGATTGGGGAATGCGTCTTCGGCGCCTGTGATTTTCATAATCTTGTCATTTTTAATATGTAGGTCCAGTTGACAACCAACACCACAGTAATGGCATGTTGTGCGGACATGGCGCGCTTCCCAGGGCCTAATCTGGTAACGACTCTTCTTTTCTACCAGAGCGGCCACAGGACAGGCCTGGATGCACTGACCACAGAATACGCATTCAGAACGCTCCAGAATGTCATCGCCCATGGCTATGATCTTGGCCTTTTCCCCACGAAAACCATGGTTGATGGCATTATTTACCTGGATAACATTGCATGCATCAACACACCGCCCACACAGAATGCAGCGCGAGAAATCACGTACGATGAGGGAACTGGACATCTCGGTGGGGTACTGGGTATCTTTTCGAACTAGTCCGCTGGTGTCCACCTGATAGCGATAAGCATAGGCCTGGAGTTTACAGGCACTATGGGCGGGACACAGCTCTTCACTCTCATCAGATCTCTCGACATTAAGCTGGAATTCCGCCCATTTCCCGGCATCCTTATCAGCAATGGCACAATTATGATTGCCTGATTGTAAAAGCAATGCCAGGATGGTTCGTCTTGCTTCCAGAACCTTAGGTGATTTGGTGTGAACGATCATTTTACCTGCAGCAGGCATGGCGCAAGCCGGTGAGAGCCCACGACCCCCCTCAATTTCCACGACACATACACGACAGGCCCCACTAGGTTGTACCCCTTTAAGATGACATAGTGTTGGAATGAAGATGCTGTTGCGTCTTGCAACTTCCAGGATTGTCTCTCCAGAAGTAAAATCAAGTTCCCGTCCATCTATGGTTATAATGTTTTCAGACATTATTCCTCTCGGATTCCTTTACTCGTGATTTCATGTAGCAGATGAGACCGCACTTTAGGCATCTCTCCGCTTCTTTCTTCGCTGCCGGCTCATCAAGACCGGGAAATTCTTCCGGAAAAATCCAGGCAGTTTTACTGTCCCCTTCCACATCCGATACTGGAGGTCGTTGTCTTTCAGATGAAACCACATCGTGTACTTCTGCAATGTCCAAGACATACTCCTCCTCGCAAGTAAGATTTCTGATTGGGGTGATCAGCTCATCGGTAAAATGTTGATGAATAGCCCTTGCTTGCCTACGGCCGGAAAGAATGGATTTGACCACTGCCGAAGAGTCACTGATCCGTCCGGGTTCGGGCGAACTAAAGATACCATTGTCACCTCCCTGAGGAAAGGTACGAAATGTCTCAATGGTCTGCCATTTGATTTCCTCTGTTTCTGACTCCGACTTTTCGTCAGCAGGTACCAAAACCATCTCGGGGAGACGTCCTGCAGATACAATGAGGGTATCCACTTCCATGATCTCTCGTTCCCCTGAGGCCCCGAGACGGGGATCTTCATTCTCCAGAGCAATCCGATCCATGCGATTGGAGATTCCACCAATTGCCGCAACTATGGTCGTATTCCTAACATCAATCCCTTCTCTACTCAGTGCTTTTGTTTCTTGGAACTCCCTGGGAAGTGAGTAAATCGGAAAATGAGAAACTATCGTGACCTTTGTGGCGCCGAGCCCTAGACATTTACGTGCCACTTCAAGGTCCTTCAAACCTCCAAATACGATGACCACATGCTTACCTATTCTCGGTTTTTCTTGTTGCTCAAGCATCATGAGAAAATCCAGCATAATATAAACACCTGGGACCACAACACCATACGTCTTCTGTTCCGGGTGAAGAATTTTACGACTGTCAAATCCTCCTGATGTCAAGAGAACGGCGTCATAACCCTCCTGAAGCAGAGTGGTCAGTGTGAAATCACGGCCAATGACCATGCCGGTTTTGGCTTCCACACCCATATCGAGAATACCCTTGATATCGTGATCCAGAACCTCACGGGGGAGGCGGTCTTCGGCGATGACATAACGTAGTACGCCTCCCAAGTCGTGCTTTGCCTCGAAGATCACGGGGCTGTAACCTAACCGTGCCAGATAATAACCGGCTGTGAGACCTTCGGATCCTCCGCCTACCAATGCTATTCTGCGGCCGTTGTTAGAACATTTATAGGGATTGATATGCCTCCCCGTGGCCATCTCGTAGTCCGACACGAAACGTTTCAGAGGATTTATGGCTACGGCTTCGTCCTCGAGGTTACGTCGGCAAGCAAGCTCACAGGGGGCGGGGCAAATATAACCGCAAACAAGAGGAAGCGGACACTTTTCCTTAATGGTGCAAAGAGCTTCCTCGTATTGACCTGATCGTATTTCTGCAATGAACCCTCTAATATTAATGCCGGTGGGGCAGTTTCGCTGGCATGGAGCCGTACATTCATCGGTAACATATTCACCGATCATTCGCTTGGTGGTAGAAGTCAGGGTTACGATGTTCTTGGGGCATGCCTCAACACAGGCGCCGCATCCCACACAGCGATCATGATTGACCACAGGGAGGTTATGGTCACCGATGCTTAACGCATTGAACTGACAGGCCTTAACACAGCTACCAAGACCGATACAGCCAATGGGGCAAAGTTTGCTTCCGCCATACAACCGCACGGCTGCCTGACAATCCATGGCGCCATTGTAATGAAATATAGGATCCGCTTCTCCCACTCCGTAAAGGCAGCCTGTCCAGGAAAATTCGGGCTCCCTCTCCTCAACTTTCTGACCCATAATCCTACCCACCGCCTGGGCAACCTCAAATCCTCCCACAACACAGCAGTTAGCCTGGACCCTTCCGGCGACAATGGCCTCAGCGGCCGCAGCACATCCGGCATTTCCGCAACCCCCGCAGTTGGCTCCGGGTAAGGTGTCGGTAACTTCAAGTACTTTTGGGTCTTCCCAGACATAAAAGACCCGCGATGCGACAGCCAAAACAATGCTGGCACCTAATCCCAATGAAAGTAAGAACAGAGATGCAACGATCATTATGATTGATCCTCAAGATTTCATAGATATCTAATGGTGTAATAATGCCTTTAAAGAAGAATCTATTCCCACAAAACCGAAAAAGGCCAGGGCCATCATCCCTGCCATAATCAGACCAATGGACGTACCCCTTAGAGAGTGTGGAATATCCGAGATCTCTAGTCGTTCCCTGATGCCTGCCAGTATGATCAAGGCGAGTGTGAAACCGGAAGCCGAGGCTGCGGCAAATATAACGGTTTCCATAAAAGTGTACTCCCGTCTTATAACGAGAATGGCGACACCCAGTACAGCACAATTGGTGGTGATCAGGGGCAAAAAAATCCCAAGGGCCTGGTAGAGGGGGGGTGCAAATTTTCTAAGAAACATCTCAACAAACTGGACCAGCGCTGCGATGACCAGGATGAAGGCAATGGTCTGCAGATAGCCCATATTGAACGGTTCGAGCACCAGGTACTGGACCCAATAGGTTACCGCCGTGGCAATGGTCAGGACAAAGATGACTGCCAAACCCATTCCCACGGCCGTATCCATTCGCTTCGAAGTGCCCAGGAAAGGACAATTCCCCAGGTATTCCGCCAGCAAAATATTTTTGATCAGAACGGCAGTGATGACAAGAACAATATATTCCATCTATAGTCTCCTGAAACCCCCAAAAAGTCCTTCTGTTGGGGGTCAGATAAAAATAAGGACCCTAGCTGCGACTCGAGCTGGAGATCGAATTCATAATGGCCAACAAGATGCCCAGGCTAATAAAGGCGCCCGGTGCTTCCACCATAAAAGCAAATGGCCGAAAGGATGACCACATCACATCTGCTCCAAATAGTGTGCCCTTGCCTAATATCTCTCTTATGCTCCCAAGAACTGTGAGGGAAATGGTGTATCCGATCCCGATCCCCAGGCCGTCAAGGGCGGATGCCACAATCCCGTTGCGAGAGGCGAAGGCCTCAGCCCGGCCCAGGATGATACAGTTCACGACAATGAGTGGGATAAAGATTCCAAGACTCTGGTATATGGTATAGAAAAACGCCTGTGACAACAGTTCCACCATCACCACAAAGCTCGCGATAATCACGATAAAACTCGCTATGCGAACCTGTCGGGGTATGATTTTGCGCAACGAAGAGACAAGCACGTTCGAACAAGTAAGCACGAAAATGACGGCAAGCCCCATGCCGAGACCGGTTTCAGCCCCTTTGGTGACGGCCAGTGTGGGGCATAATCCCAGTACGAGGCGAAAAGGCGGAATATCTTTCCACAGACCTTTTGTGAACTCTCTAAGCAGACTCATGAGCAGATCCCTGTCTTCCTATTCAATATCTTAAAATATTAAACATTTTTTCTCTTACCAACTCAATCCATCGACCTTTGTCTCTATTGTTTTTGAATCAGTTTTTTAATCTCCGGAAGGAGTGCTATGCTTTTTTGGATCGCTTCACTGACCCCACGGCTTGAGTAAGTCGCGCCAGTTATGCCATCAATTTTACCACCGTCTTTCTGGATGGCAAAATTAATGTTGATATCGAGCCCCTTGAATTGCTTGGTGAATGGATCTTCCGTAACTCTTGACCCGACCCCGGGTGTCTCTTTGTTCTCGATAATCTGTACGCCTGTCAGTTTATTCTTCTTGAGATCATAGCCCACCATGACCTTCATATCACCACCGAATCCACCGCTAATGGTTTCATATGCAATGGCCCAGGGTTTATCCTCTTTTTTGCCGATAAAAAGTAGAATATCCTTTCCCTTGATTTTTATCTTCTTACGATCTGTGATCAGGTCGTTATCCGCCCCTTCCAGAACGAGTTTGACTTTAGGACCTTGAACGTTCATGAGCACCTGATTTTCAATGCGCTCGGCAGTCATATTGCGGATACCGGACAGGGCCAGACCGCAGACGGTGGATATAACGGACAAAACCACGATCATCTGGATAATCTCTCTCATGAAATCGCCTTCTCCCCCTTATCAATATTTAAGGTCGTTATTTCGAGGGGACGTGGAACAACCTGTTTGGTCCTTAATTTGTCCAGGAGTGGCACAAACAGACCCATCAAGAGACAAGCAAAGATAACGCCATCGGGATAAGCGCTCCAGGATCTCAAAATGACGGTCATGGCACCGCATCCAAAGCCATAAGCCACCATACCCCACCGGTTAACAGGGGAGCTGGCATGATCGGTGCTTAGAAAAAAGGCCCCTATCATGACATTGCCGGTCAGAATATGAAAGAGTGGGTTAGCGTATATGGTCTTGTCCCCTAACCAGAAGATGAACGATACACATACCACCCCAAGGAGGAAACAGAGAGGGGTCACCCAACGGATAACGCCTCGTAAAACTAAATATAATCCCCCCGCCAGGATACAGATGATTGCAGAGGCACCGATTCCCCCTGTCTGTTTTCCCAGAAAAAGAGCCAGGAGATTAAAGGTAGATAACGACTCGGTACCTTTGGCTTTTAAGACCGCCAGAGGATATTGGAGTATGAATCCTGTGTCATAATTAATCAACATGAGGTCGAAATCCAGATAGCCCGCCCATGTATTGGTGATCCGAATCACGGCCCAGCCCACCAAGGCAGGGTTGAGAGGATTTGCTCCTAGTCCGCCGAAGCATTGTTTCCCCACAATGATACCGATAAAGTTTGCCACAACCACAACGTAGATGGGGACGCTGGCCGGCAGGAGCAAAGCCAGCAAAAGGCCGGTTACAGCAGCACTCCCATCGGCAATGGTCACCTTTTTACGAAATATTTTCTGAATAAGAGCTTCGGCTATCATAGCCGATGAAATGGAAATGCAAATAACACGTACAGCATCAAAACCGTAAGTGTAAACGCCCATTACCACAGCAGGCATCAAGGCCAGCAGGAGATTGTATGAAATCCCTGTGAGCCTGGCGCCGCAATGGATATGAGGACTGGGAGAAACGGTTAATTCAAGGGGCTTCATTCTTGCTGCTTGCCTCCTATCTGGGCCATGGGTGCGTTTCCTTCTTTCGATGCCGATTCAAAGAGCCTGATGGCCGGACATATTGGTCCGCATGCATCACAAGCCATGGCTTCCTCCATACCCATCACCTCTATGGCCTCAGTCTGAATGACATGTTTAGAGTGGGAAATGAACTGTACCAGAGGGCGATGAGCCGGACATACATAGGCACATAGGCCGCACTCTATACAGTTCTCTGCACCTAGATCTCGACATTTTTCGAATATGCCATACTCCGAAAACCGTCCCAACAGATTGACTTCCAGGTCAACCGGGCATATGGCATTGCATTTACCGCAGTTAACGCATGCCGTGTTCTCAAAGAAGAAGATCTCTTTTGGCTCTTGTATGTGAATGGAATCTATATTTGAAGACACTGGCTGCTCGTCTGAGAAGCAGGCATAACCGCGCATCGTTCCATTCAAAATCAATTTGCCATTTGGTTGCGGTTCTACGCCCGTTTTCTTTAGTATTTCCCCGATTGGTGTACCGATGCGGACTCTGAAGTTTTTTAATGGGTCATCTTTTCCGGCGGAAAATGTCACTATTTTTTCAATAAAGGGTTTGCCTGACTGTAAGCATTCAACCATGGCAACCGCATGTTCGACGCTTATGACCAGAGTATTGCCCACCACACCACCATTTCTGGCTTTCATAAGGAGACCTGCACCAAATTTTTTGGCAAGAACATCGGGTAATCCATTTGGGTACACCGCTTCTACCTTGACAAAAGATTCAATGCTCTCCGATAGGTCAATGGAAATATCGATCAAATGATCAGGGAGGGCTAAAACAGATCGGGTTGCTTGTGTTGAACGGGCGAGCATCTGAATCACAGGCCCTAAATTACCGGCGTTGTCGCGAAATGCCTGTTGATTGGCAACACTCATGGGATCCATGTCCAGGGCGCTGATGATCAAGGTATGGATAGGGGGAAGTGTTGACGGATCACCCAAAATTGATCCCCACACAGAAAAACCTGCTCGATTGATGGCCGAACGAAGTTCCGAAGGTTGAGCCTTTGAAAACTCATTGATAACCTTTAACGACGGGTCAAAAGAATCCCTGGGATTGGCATTGATTGCAACCGCCACATACTCGTTCCCATCAGCTCCCGGAAAAGTTTTAATCTCTTGGACCTGCCCGGTAACGGTGGAAACAAACAGAGCGTTTCCGTTCCGCGCAAGCTCTTGCCCTGTTTTTACATTGCCCCCCTCACTTATGGATAAATCGGTAGTGGTCCCCTCTGACCATAGAAGAGTCACCTTGGGCGGTATGGGAAGCGTCTCAACCGGCGCATCTAACTCCGCATAAGGTAATTTCGGCGGGAGAATTCCAAAAAAAGATTTTAGGTCCATCTGTTTGTTTTTTCCCCATTGATAATCAGTAAATCGGTTATTCTTGATGGCACATACTGCAATCCTCTGAATCGTGGCAGTTTATACAATTAGCGCCGATATATCTTTTATGATACTCATCTTCGCCTTCAGGGATTAGGTCAGAACGTTTATAGTGACAGGTGCGGCAATTCTTTTCTCGATTAAGCCCTTCCATGCCTTTGACCTCTTTAAATCCATGGTGGCATGTTCTGCATGGCTCACCCACGTCCTTACTGATATGGATTTTGTGGTCGAAAGTTACTTCTCCGTTGTCCGTATCAAACTTAACCGTTTCCGGTAGAGGTGATGGAACTCGTCCAGATTCCTCAAACCCATAGCCTTTGCGAATGTGGCAGGTATTGCAAGTTACCTCTAGTGACATGGACTTATGACATTCAATACAATTGGCACCAATAAAACGCGAGTGGGTTGAATCTTCGCTCTTGAGTTCCTGTGCCTCTCCATAATAGTGGCATGTACGGCAGTTCATTTCAGTATCCGCATCGCTCTCTTTTCCTTCATAATCATGATGGCAATCCTGACATTCAGTAAAAAAGAGATGGTAAGCATGATCGAAAATCACATCACCTCCGGCTGCATCGAACCATACCTTCTTTGGAGGTGAAGACGTACGGGAAAAGGAATAACCCACAATGCCTGTAATGGCACATACTATCAGTAGGATCCCGGATAAAAGCTTCTCAGTTTTACTAAACATTTTTATTATCTCTGTTTTTTGACACTATATCCTAATTCTCCAAAACTCCATTGTTCCCTATTTCCAATATTCCGGATGGGGATGAGCAAATAAGCTTCATATAATAAGAAAATAATATGCTGTCAAAAACAACAAATACTACAATATATTAGGTGTGTTAAGTTCAACCACGGAGTCCCTTCTTGCAAATCATTCCGTCGTGACAATTCCCAACTCATTGAGCTGGCCAGCCAACTGATAAGAGGATAAAGGGGTAATCAAGATGGGAATGTTCTCATCCTCGGACTTTGTTTTGGTTTCTTCGTCAGGCCGACGGCCGTTCACCAGAATGATGGCAGCCAGCTCTTTTAGTATGGCCACGGCCACAATGTTCTGGTGTGCCTGGACCGTGAGCCACACAGCCCCTTTTGTAGAATTGGCCATGACGTCACTCAGTAGATCACCACAGTAGCCACCTGTAATGTCACGGTCTAATCCCTTTTCCCCTGATACCACCTCCAAATTAAAAAGATTTTTGATCTCCTTCACCTTCATCTTTACACCTGGTGGGAACCCGGTTTATTATTTATTTTTATCAAAATAGAATATAAAAATCTAAAAATATTGATTACTTATTCAAAATATTATCTTATGCGATCCCCGGGAAGATGTGCTTTTACTATATGAGGAAAATACATTTGTCAAGGTGTGTTTTTAAAAACATTCACTCGTCAGAGCTGATGGGAGGTCTACCCCGCTCGTCCCAACCTCGCGCCTTATAATAATCCTTGAGAAGCTGTTCCATCTGCTCCTCGGTGATGACCTTTCCAGTCTCAGGAAGTATCTCATTGTAAAATCGTTTGGGAAGTCTGTCATCTTCAGGAACAAGCCCCTCTCTTATGTTGAAACGCCGAGTGTTGTCGGTAATGGTTGCGGCCATAGCCCTCATCTTCTCCCTATTCAGTTCTAAACCAAAGGCGCCCTTCATGATGGTGGACAACTCCTCCCATTGATAGAGATCACGGTAAAAACGGCAGAGAATGAGTGTGTCGAATATGGTTAGACGGTCTTCCCACTCCGAAAACATCACTGCCTTACCTTCTATCTGATCAGGATCAATCATCTTGGCTAACTCAGGCTTATAGAATGTGGCCCGCAGATGACAGGCTCCCCGGTCAGAAGTCCCATAAGCAAGTCCCATTCCTTTAAGTACACGAGGATCGTAACCTGCCGGTTCCATACCTTTAACATGGATGGCCTGATCTTCCATGTCCCAAGCCTTTGACACGACCTTGATGCCTTGAGCCAAAGTATCACCAATCCCCTTTCGATAAGCAATCTCCTTGAGAAGCCCGGCAATCTTGTCCACTTGCCCGTAACCGATGTCATAATCGATCCTTTTCTGGATGGCAGCCTCAATGGTCAGAGCCACAAGATTTCCGGCACTGATGGTATCCATGCCAAGACGGTCACAAATGTCATTCAGATAGGCAATCTCCTCTATGGAGTCCACCTCGCAGAGGCCCCCGAAGGCATAAATGGTCTCGTACTCAGGACCTTCAATCTTCAATCCTAAGTCCTTTGTGCCGACCATCCTTCACTGTGGACATTCTGCCACATGCGATGAAGCACTTGAGGCAGGCATGGGGAATAACCTCCAGGCGCTCGTGCAGGGCGGGGGCGTTGATCTTCTCCTTATGGTCAGCTTGACCCTTATGCCAGTAGCGAGTGGGCAAGGTTCCCGCCTGATTCAGTATATCCACCATCATAGGTGTACCCATACTCTTGTAAGCCTTTACTCCGGCATCCTCTTTGGCCCCTTTGGCTAAATCTTTCATAAAACGCTTCAAAGATTCGGGATCTGAAAGCTCTTTTCGCCTATTGCCCCAGAAAGCTATGGCCTTTATCTTTTTTGAGCCCATCACAGCCCCTACCCCTGTGCGCCCGGCGCTACGCCAGTAGTCGTTCTCTATAACCGCAAAGCTGACCCTATTCTCTCCAGCCGGACCGATACACACCACACCGCAATTATCTGCTTCCGATCGGTTCTCCTTGAACCAGGCCCTGATCTGGTCCTCGGCTTCATAGGTCTCCAGTCCCCAGAGATGTGAAGCGGAGTGGAAGAGAGCACCCTCTTCGCAGATCTCGATCCAGATTGGCTCATCGGCGGCACCGTTTATCATGAAAGCATCATAACCTATTCTGGAGATATACTCGGCTGCCGTACCACCAGAGTATGATTCGGAGAAAAACCCAGTCTGAGGTGACTTGGTGAAGACCCCATGACGGCAAGAGCCCCATATGCCTGTGCCGGTGGCGGGACCCGTTGCAAAGATCAGCCTGTTATCAGGATGAAGGGGGTCCACTCCTGGGGGATTATGGTTAAGCAAGAGGTTCGTTGCCAATCCTTTGCCCCCCAATGTTTTACCTAAAACATCATCGGAGATGGGTAGTCGGTCAAAAGTCCTGAGGGTGACATCGACTGAAAGAACTCGATTATAGAAACCAAACATGGGTCAAATGCTCCTCTCCAGTTAGATTCGTATATGAAAATTATCGCATAGTCATACTTTGCTGACAAGATTACAGGGTTGATTCAGCAACCCAGAATCTTACGCCTTTTTGGTTTTAAAATCAGGCATCTCCTTCTCCCGGTCCTGTCCTGCTGCCACATACAGCCGCATAATCTGTATGGCATCATGGCTTCGCATCGCCTCGAAGAAAAGCTCTCTCTCTAGAATAAGACCGTCTTGTAATGTCATATGACTGCCTTGGTAAATGGCCTTTTTAATGTTTTCTACGGCCAGCGGTGGTTTCGCCGCCAGTTGCTGGGCTATCTCTTCCTCTGAGGCCTTATTCATGGCTTCCGCCCAATCCACAATCAAAGAGACATCGAAATGTTGGATGAACATGCCGGGCGTTGCGCTGGTGACGATCCCCACGCGAAGTTCTGGATCTTTGTCAAACTCCTCCACCAGTTGTACCAATTCCTCTCCAGTCTCTATGGTGGCCAGGTTCCTGGGAGGGTTGGAGAATTTCCATACAATAACAGGCCCGTCCTTCTCCACTTGATAGAAACGTGGTTCTATGCCCATTTTAACTCCTTTTTATAGACAGGATCACAGGATTTACAAGATAATTTAAATCAATAATCATGTGTATCCTGTTATCTTGTCAGTTATTTTATGTTTTTACTAAATCTTTCTGGCAATTTCGTTTGCGCTCCACACAGCTTTCTGGATATCCCCTGCGGCAGAGCAGTCTCCTATTTTATAAACTTCACTAGCCTTCCCCTCGATCTTTGCGAAAAGCGAGTCATTCTTCTCCCTGCCCCTTGAAATGACTAGCGTGTCGTAGGGCAAAACGCTCTTCATTCCCTCTTTGTCTTCCACTTCTATCCCTTCTGTAGTTATGCCCTTGACTTTCACATTCAACTTTACCACCGGGTTGTCGACTCTTTTAGCTTCAGGCGTTTCCCTGGCATATTTTATATCAGTAAGCTTTCTCCAGACCCAATCCTTGCGTGGGTTCGATGCGTGACTTGCCATGGTTTTCTCGCCTGCCTCACCGATCAGGGTTACTTCTTTACCCTCCTTCGCAAGGGAAATAGCCAGCTCAGCTCCGTACATCAGCCCCCATACTACAACACGTTTTCCGATCTCGTCCCTTCTCTCTAATGCCTCAATATGGTCCATTACACCTGGTTTTCCCTGTGCTATTTCAGGTATTTTTAAGGATGCGCCTGTTGCCAGAATAACAGCATCAGGATTAAGATTAGCAATATCGGCTTCCACTGCTTCCCTGTTCAGCCTTACATCGATATTCAGCTTTTCCATCTGTGTTCCAAGGTACTCGGTAAAATTCCCGAATTCAGCATTCAGCGGATCAAGGGCAAGGGACGCAACGGTTCCACCAAGCTTCGCGTTTTTTTCCATGAGCGTAACTTCATGCCCTCGCGTCGCGCAGATCCTGGCTGCTTCCATTCCCCCAATTCCACCGCCGATTACCAGTATCCTCTTTGAAGTTTCAGCCTGAGTCAATGGGATGTGTTCCTGGTGTATTTCATAGTTAATCGGGCAGGGGCCGCAGCCGACGTTGCAGGCTATACATTTTCGAATCTCGTCGGTCTTTCCGGCCAGGTACTTATTCGGAGTATCCGGGTCGGATGTAAGCTGCCTTCCCATAAAAACCATATCGGCTTTTCCTTCTTCCAAAAACTGGTCGGCCATGTCGATATCAATAATCCTCCCTACACCGATCACGGGCAATTTGGTTGCCTGCTTAACTTGAGCGGTCATATCCATAAAACATCCCCTTGAATAATACATGGGAATAAGGATACCCTCCCCGGAGCGGAGGATGTCTCCCTGGGTAACGTCAAGACAATCCACTCCGGCTTTCTCCATGGCGGGAACAACATGCTTGATAGTATCTTTTAGCGTGATTCCCTTTTCTCCCAACAACTGATCACTGTCGATTCTGGCCAGTATTGGGAAATCCGGTCCGACCGCTTCTCTCATTTTTTGGATGATTTCCGTGGAAAGACGGAGCCTGTTTTCCCAATTACCTCCATATTTGTCCGTTCGCCTGTTGTAATACGGGGAAATAAATGAGCAGTTAAGCGTTGCACCGCCATGGGCGCAATGCAGTTCAACACAGTCAAGACCGGCCTTCTTGGCCCTTGCCGCCGCATCCGCGAAACACTGTTTAACCTCCTCTATTTGCTCGATGCTAATCTCGGCAACCGGCATTTCAAAATCATAATGAATCTTCAACATATCAACAGTAGGATTTTCCGCGTCTGGATAAGGAGGAAGCGAAGGTCCAAAACCTGATATAACACCGCCCAACCCTTCCAGCTGAACACCGAATTTGGCACCATGGGCATGGACCGCCTCGGCCATTCTGGCAAAACCTTCAATAAATTTATCCTCATACAGACCAACCCGGGTGATTTGAAACAATTTCAGCATTTCCAGGTCCGGTGGCGGCCCTGCAACAACTGCCCCGGTCATTACGAGTCCGGCCCCGCCTTTTGCCCTGTCCTCGAACCACCTGACCGTCTGTTCATTGATAGAACAGTCCTGTTCGGCCGGCATGTTGAGAAAAGGGGGGAACCCCAACCTGTTTTTAAGCTTCATCCCGTTTATTTCTATTGGTTCAAAAATCTTCTTGCCCATTTTGTATCTCCTTGCTCTGCTCTAATACGCCCATAACTCCTGGCCGTCATTGAAACTGGCGGTCAAAACCTTGGCCGGGTCGTTCGTCTCCCGAATATTGGGAACCTGTAGTCCACCCACATGACCATAGCCATTGGGCACATAGAATATGAAATCCAGATGATTTTCTTGTTCCCTCGATACCATTGAGACATATCTATCCAAGGCCTCTGGATTGGGTTGGCTTGTTATATCACCAACAAATCGCCCTTCATTCTGGGTCATGTCAGCGTAACGGAAGACCGTGGCATAGAGACTAGGAAACACGATCTTGTTGGGAAACTGGTTACCATATAATGTCATACCAAAGAAGACATACCGAGCCAATTGGAAGCTGGGCCATCTCCCCTTACCCCACGTAAGGGCGGGCAGAAAGGGATCAGGGCCTTCAATCTCCATCTGTGACATTCTGAGTGCAACAAGGCAGACAGACCCAAAATAGAATTCCTTGAACTGATTATGTCCGTGAAGATTCCATACCGGGTCACCGAGTTTTAACATGGTTGTGAGGGAACTGAAAGGACCATGGAGGTACCCTAATGGTTCTGTTCCCATCTCGGAGACCATTCTACCGCCAAAATACATCAAGGATCCGGTAATCCCCTTTTTCCCAAACTCCTCATAAGTAACGATACCATCTTCATTTTCGTCGAATTCATCAATAAATTCCTTTTTTAGAGATGACCCTTCCAATTCATCAACGGCTGCCAGGTAATTAAAGGCCGTCTGTTGCATGTCCCAGGGGAATTTAAGTACATCGAAATAGAGCGTTTTTGTAACCAGGTCGGAGAATGAGCCGTCCCTTATTGTGCCCAGGTGTCCTTCCAGGGAAGACAGGGGTAAATCGTTCACCCCGTCCCGGCCAACAACGTAATACTTTGTTTCGCCTAGGCCCCTCTTTTGGGAATTCCGGAAGCATATATCCCTTGAGAGGGGGGAATCAAATCCCGGCTTTGTGATGATATGATTGCCCTCAACCGTCGGGATAGGTACTGCTTGGGGAAAGTATCCCCCAATCCCGTCATCCAGATCCACATCTATGGCCTCTTTGAGAGGGACATTGCTGAACATATATCGTGCACAGAGAAGATCCGTCGCCACGGGGTCAACACCTGCGAAGACCATGCCTTCAGGCACCTTTTCGCCCCTCTCAGAACCCGTGTGATCTAAATTAATCGCCTCAATGGCATCCACAATATGGATCATGAAGATGCCTTGGCTCCTTACCGCCTTGATGATGTCGATCATGGTGGCGGTGATGCCGCCGGTCTTGTTAACGAGATACTTCCCGGCTTTATCTCTCTTGGGAATACCTGTCTCCGGATCCAACTCAGGAACCCAGACCTGGTGCGGAATTCCGCCCTTTATTCCCGGTACTGAATTATGAGGGACGCTGTAATCCCACTTATGTCCGCCCTCCTTTGCTGTCTGCATGGGATAGAGACCGATGCCCAGGTTTTTGATGACATTTGTGAAAAGGGTAAAATTGTGAACCTTTAACTTGGGCACATTCACCAGGATGCAACCTGGGTAGGCCTCAAGATCCTCTTGTTCTCCCGGGGACCCGCCCACCACGGCCTTGTGAAGGGTTATGGATCTGAAATTGACCCCATCGGGGACTTCAACATCCCGCCCCTTACTTAGGTCATCGTAGATCCGATTCAGATCATAGACCATCAACTTGTCAGAGACATGTCCCGGCGGGATATAGGTTCCCGTCACACTCTCTCCAAAGCCCTCCATGGGATCGTCCGTGGCTTCATCTTTAAGGGACTCTGACAGGTATTTTCAGGCGAAATAGAACCCCCATCCCCCGTAGAATTCACCCGATCTACCTTCAATGACGGCCTCTGGCGTTACGGTCCTGCCTTCAGGGTTCGCCCTGGAAAATAGACTTGCGGCCGCCGGCATGATGGTAGCGGCTTCGCCCACCGCCATTTGGTGGTAGCTGATGCCCAGCCTGTCATGGAACCACCTCATCAAGGCAGCCAGAAACGCCCACTCCGTACATGTTGTACTGCCAACGCCAGGGCCGTGTGTCTGGGGATCTATGTTGTAGACATTGACCAGGTTCGGTTTAAAGAGAAGCTTCTGCCCCTTTTCTAACTTCGTTCTTATCTCTTTTTGGAATCCGGTCTCTTCTTCCAAAGGGGTCAAGGCCAGATCAAGATTCTCATAGGTATAATTGATCTTAGCCCTGATACTCTCCCATGCCTTCTTATCCGAGTGTTTGATGTAATCCTGAAGAAGCTCACCAACACCCACATAGGATCTGTCCGGATCCATCCGGACAACCCCCACCGGGGAGCCGCTGGAATCGGTTTTACGCTCCCCTAAAGGTGAGTTGACAGAAACTCCTTTAGCAGATAATCTTTGGTTCATCCTTTCATCCTCCAATATTAATCCCGGTTCGTTTACTGATCATGTACAGGTTGTTGATAAGTAACAGTTTAAATCTTTGTAACATTTTAGCTCTTTGAAAAAACAACCCGTAATGGCCCAGCAGCCGATGAGTTCGCCCTTGGTGTCCTCCGCGTACGCCCGCGCCAACTCTTGAATCTTGGGATTGGGAAACATGGAGGCCAGCCAAAACGGCATACCTGATGCTCCAAGGCTGATAGCCAGGCCCGCATCGGCATAACCCATCTCTTCGCCGATCAAGAGACCGGACATGGGGTCCACGTCTTCCATCATACCGCCCATGGCCTTAGGTATATTTCTCTTATGGAGGCCTATTTCGCGGTGTTTTTTTATTACTTCCCATAACACGGAGTCTTCCGCGATCACGTCGGCCGGGTCGTGTAGCTTGTCTAGCTCTATTCCGGCCGGACGCATGACTTCAGCACCAAACTTCCTGACCGTGTCACGTAAGCCAATCTGCTCGTCAGTAAGATCAACGTCTATCTCTCGGTACGTCATTCTCTGCTCCTTACTATAAACCCTATAGTTACATTAGATATGACACTAAATCGATGCTGTTTCGACGAAAAACCTTGCTGTCATTGGCTGATCCTTGATACTGGCCCTGTTGAATTTCCCGGAGGGAACCCTATTCAACTGGGCTGGTTTCTGGATACTGGATGTTTATGGATTCCACTCCTGATGGCATGCAGGTTATCAAGCATCGAGTCCCGCCAAAACAAGCGGGACATCCAGCATCGGTCCAGTAAAAGCAACTTTCTCAAGCATATCTGCAATGACAGTCTAATGGATTTTACGCATCGTTATGGTAAAATTATCATCTATTCCCACCTGGCCTCCATGGGCATTCTGTCAACGGTTCGAAGGTATTTCAGTTTGGGGTAGCCCATGATCAGAACACTGAAGACCTTGTTGCCTGAAGGCAAGTTTAATTCGTCTATGATGGGACCATACCTGTTTGCCGCAAACTCGAATAATCCAATATAGCATGTGCCCAAACCCATGGTCATGGCCGCCATGACCACGGTCTGTGCGGCAATGACACAGTCGTCTTTGGGGGTGCTGGTTAAAGATGGCGAGTGAAAGATCATAACGGCCGGGGCTTGGTGAAAGATAACTTCGAACCCGAATTGTCTGGCCTTCACCACTCGATTAAGGGTCTCCCGCATGTTGAGCATGGATTTGGTAATTTGAGGAACCTCCTGCCCTTCAGTCTCAATTTTTTGGGCTTCCTGTTCAATCTCGTCAAGATTGTTCTCAAAAAAATCCACAGTGAAGTCTGATAATTTTCGGATCTTTTCCTTGTCTTGGATAACTAAAATCTCTACCGTCTGCTTGTTGCTTCCTGTGGGGGCGTACCGGCACAGATCAACCAGCTTCTCCAAATCTTCACGCGGGATCTCTTTGTCTTTGAAAGTTCTATGGCTTCTCCTTGTTCGAATAAACTGTATGAAATCATCGATGTCGTATTTAACCGTTTCTTTTATTTCATTGAAATTATCCATATCCATCTGATTATGAACAATGGCCTCAGTTGGACAAAGAGAAATGCAGTGACCGCAAAGGTTACAATTATTCTCGTCTGCCTTGGCCGTGATTTCACCATCATTGTCGCGAAAAACCAGCGCACACCTGGTCACGCATATACCGCATTCGTTACACCTGTCCTTATCTATGGATACCCAACTCATAATTTTTCCCTTTCTTAAAAGTTATACTTTATTTTAGGTATTCCCTGGTTCATAACATTTTAACAAATGACTCTCGCACTTCGCTTTAGGATTATACCCGGAAACACATTCACCCCCACCCAAACCCTCCCCCTCGAGGGGGAGGGCAGGGTGGGGGTGGAAGTAACTTAGAAGTTCATTAAAAAAATAATCCGTTTTTGTTTGAATGATTTTCAAAGAGCTAAAATACAAACTTGCCTCTAATTTTGGCAGGCGGCCCGATGTCAAGCATCATAGGCCGCCTGCGTCTGTTTTTCAAACCATGTCCTATTTAACTCTATCCCTTCACACTAATCTCACTTAACAATCTTAATGCGGTTTAAAAGGAATAGAAATGATTCCCCGGGAAGCCAGGTATATTCGATCCTGTTTGTCATTGCATATATCTGGTTCAGGCCGAATAGAATGGGACCACTGGGCTTCAAAACCCGATGAAACTCTCGCAGACACTTGAGCAGGTTATCCTGGCTTATGTTGAGGTTGCGAGTGGCAAGGGATATGGTGATGACATCGAAGGAGTTGTCCCGGAAAGGCAAGCGACTGACATCTGCCAGCGTGAAGGCGATGTGCTTTGCTTCGGGCTTTTCCATAGCCTTGCTCATCATTGAGAGGGAGAAATCGGCCGCTACTATACTTGTACCATCTGTTGCCAGATGGGAGAGGTAGGCGGCCATCTCTCCGGTATCACTGCAAGCATCGAGCCACCGTGTTCCGCCTCCTGAAGCGGCAATCTTGGCTGCCCTTCTGCGCCAAAAGATATCCTGCCCGAGGGTCAAAAGATGGTTCAGGAGCCTGTAGGTTTGCGGAACTTCGGTAAACATTTTCTGAATGGGTTGACTCATAAGACAGTCCTCAGTCGACATCTAACAGTGATTGGGGTGCAGAAAACACGAGGGGTCTTCGGCCAGGTAGTCCCCGTGATAGGCTAATGCCCGTCCCCGGCACCCGCCGCATATCGTTCGATATTTGCACTCCCCACACTTCCCCTTTAGTGTATCTTCCCGGTTTCTCAAATTGACAAACACCTCGCTCTGTCGCCAGATCTTCTTGAAAGATGTCTCTCTCACGTTACCGGCGTTTATCTCTACAAAGGGGCAGGGCCAGACATCGCCGTTGGCTTTGATGTAAACGAACCCTCGGCCCGCAGCACAGCCATGGAATACCTGCTTGGCAAGTTTGAGCCAAGCGCCATTGGATTTGCCACGTTGCTCCATTAAATAAGGCCAGTATTGCGGGCCAGCCACTGGTTCGATAATAGTGGAGACATTTTTCTGTTTGCGGGCCAGAAATTTCAGTAATCTTTCGTTTTCGTTGACATCGAGGGTGGCTTCTTCAATAGCGCTTCCTCGGCCGACCGGCACCAATTGATACATCAGTATAATCCCCGATCCCTCTCCATCGGCCAGCTCGATCAATTCATCAAGACTGAAGAAATTGTAACTCATAGCCGTAACGTTTATCTGTAAGAGAATGCCTGCCTTCTTCAGTGCATGTATGCCTCGCATGGCCAGCTCAAACGCATTATTGTTTTTGCGGATGTAATTGTGAATCGCGCTCTGTGAGGAATCGAGACTGACTGCTGCCCCAACGACTCCAGCCTCTCGGAGCTTGATGGCGACCTCCTCCGTTATCAGTGTGCCGTTGGTGGCTATAACATTAGTCAGCCCGGCTCTTTTTGAATGGTGTAAGAGTTCGAGCAGGTCAGGGCGCACCAGTGGCTCGCCGCCAGTATAGACAAGCATTCGGAATTCATCTACCCCGGCGAGGTCGTCAATGAATCTCTTAGCCTCATTGGTTGTCAGTTCATCTTTGGCCGGTTTGCTGCTCGCAACGTGGCAATGGATGCAGAGGAGATTACAGGCGGCCGTCACCTCCCAGGCCAGATGCGCTGGAAAGCCGATGCAACCCATACCGATGGAGCCAGCAGCCACAGGCAGGGACTTAAAACTGTGCTTGAGAAGCCAGTTGGGGAACTTATTCCACCCGACCAAATTCTTGAAATAGAGCACGCTTGTCAATTGCTTCGCGATCGAAGTCGGAGGCCAAAATATCGATCTCAGCGGCCAATTGAATATAGGGGGTTTTTGCATTTCGGTTTAAGTACTTCCCAGCCAAACGGCCAAAGTGTAAGCTAGTGAACTCCCCAGATTGACAACTATAGTGAGTCCGCAAATCAACTCCAGCCGCTTTCTATCGAGATAGTTCTTTTTGGACATCAAAACGACCAGTATCAAACCGATTAAGAAAACCGGAAGGTAGAAGAGAAATGTCACCGCAGGCAATCCCTGGCTCACTGCCAAACCAAATGCAATCCAGGCGATAACTGTCATCGCTATGTAGAGAAAAGCGGCGGTGTTTTTCCCCAGTCTTATCACTAGATTTTTCTTCCCCTCGATCAAATCAGCGGGATAGTCCGGGAATTCGTTTATGAGGATGACATTGAAGATGGTGCAGGCAATGGGTATGGAAATCCAGTGCACGATATTGTCTATCGTGCCAGCTTGCAGATAGAAGGCAGTAGCCACGGGAAGCCATCCGTAGCAGAATCCTATCAGCAATTCCCCGATGCCTCTTTTCACCCAACGAAGCGGCGGCGTGGAATAGAAGAAGCCGGCAATCATTCCAATGACTCCAAGAGGAATTGTCCAGGGACCTGTTTTGTAATAGAACTGAAGGATAAGCCCAATCACTCCGGCAAGGGCTATCGCGATGTAACTGGCAATTTTAGCCTGTTTGTGCGGCAGCAGGTTCTTTACTATAGCCTGAGTGCCGCCGGAAAAGGCATTTCTCTCCATCTCGGCTGAGAGTTTGTCTCCTTTGAGGTCATGGTATTCTCCGCCATAATAGGTGGAAAGCATGATTAACACAACGGCTATGGTGCTCCAGATAAACACAGGCCAATTAAATACGTCGTACGTGCGCCAAGCTAACACCGCGCCTAGAACAAACGGGAACACACCCACCAGATGAAATGGGGGTCGGGACAACTGAATCCACCCTTTGATGGTTTCACCTTTTGATCTAGTATCTGTCGCTAGTATTTGTGCGGACATTTTGGGATTCACCTCCGTGACTTCTGAAGCACCTTTCTCGGCTCCGGTCTATTTTACAACAAAAGGCTATATTGTGGTAGTAAGGAGAGCGAGACGCATTGCTGTTGTCTACCGTTGTGAATAGTTCGTTTGCGCATTTCAGGATTGGAAACCGTTGTGGTAGGCATGCCGGTTACCCGGCACCCCCCACTCAGTCCCGGACGTGCGGTTTTCCCGCATCCGGTTCCTCGGTTGTACTCGTTTCCGCGTCAGCTTATCCCAACGCAACCTGATGTAAGCGTTTCTTTTCCGTAGGTCTTGGTTTTGGTATCCCCGTGTATTCAAGCACTCGCTTGAATTTATCCCAATTATAGCTTTTCCTTTGGCTCCTGCGATTCAGCCATTTCTTCGCATACCTGATAACCTGGCTGTAAAAAGACCATACTGCGCGGGAATTGCCCCGCACGGGAATTGGTGTCACATCTTGTATAGTGAATAATTTGATCTTATTCACTATACAAGATGTGACACCATCCTTCTCACATCCCATCAAGACCATCAAACCGGCGCAAAATAGGGTCCGAATGGAAGCATTCGTTCCTAAATCTAAACAAAAACGCAAATTCTTCTTCTAACTCTTTCGTGCATTTACGATTTAGAAGGGATCTGTATAAGTAATCTCGTTTCTTAAAAACGTTTAATACATCAAATTGCTCCATTTTTTTTGATAACCAATTTTGCGTACCTCTGCCACGTGTGTCTTTACTCATTTTTCCTTCAAAGAAACACCGTATTGAGAGACGAAAAAGGCTTTCAATAGAAGCGGCGGCTAAAACGATAGTGCCTAAAAGCGGACCTGCCAAAAATATCTGATATGCTGTAGTAATTGTGTGGTAAATCACGCCAGGTTTGATTTCATTTTCAATGTTATTTTGGTATTGCTCAAAAAGCTTCGATGTCCAATCTATCGAATGAATTAAATTCGACCGAGAGGACATAACAAGAAAGCGCCAAGGAGATTGATAGGACCCTTGGAACATGCCAGGATTTGGTGGTTCTTTCTGTTTTTTCATTTTTACCGTTCTTTAAGTAGAGTCATCCGTCCACATCGAAGTTTTGAAGAACTTCAGTAGGCAACGGGCAGCGAACATCGCGATGGTTATGCCTTTTTATCCCATCCGACAACAATATCGTTTTCCAGCGTGATACGTAAACCGAATCTGTTTGCTCCTTGATGAGCATATTTCCATATTTCCTTTTTCTTCATTTTTAATACCTTCCTATCTACTTCGACAGGTTGTCCCAGGGAATCGATTAACTGCTCGGCAGTCTGATCTTGCCAGAAATAGCCGGCAAAAACCTTTTGGACTAATTCCTCATCCTTATACTTTCCCCGGAGATATGAAAGTCGTCGCCTTTTCTTCACGGCCTTGTTTATGAAATAGACGACGGCAATAACAGCTACGATTATTGATGGAACAACGTAGCCAACATTTTCGAAGAATTTGACTTTGACGCCGATTAGCCCAATTATTACAAGCCAGCCGATTGCTACGTTCTTTGCATCCGACATTCTTCGTGCCATTCAAATTCTCCTGAAAGGCATAACGTGCGGCTCAGCGGTGGCCGGAAGCGAAGCTGTAGGCCATCCGCTGCATCCGATCGTTAGGCAGCACTGGCGGTGGGGCACCCGATCGGCCTAGCTGCAATCAGGTCAAAGGCCGTCTCCACACCATGCGATACGATGATGCCAGTGTTGTACCGGTATGTTAACGGCGTTGCTCCAGCACCCGCGTAGACTGGTTCATCGATATATCGGTAGCCGGAAACCACTGCGGCTACGCTCCACTCCTGACTTCACGGAGCCTTCCACACGACGGGACCGCCCGAAAAGCCCGGGTTGTTGTGGCCATCGAGGAGGTACGTCGTGCCATCCAACAGTGAGAGGGTAGCCCTCTTGACGAACGGCAGTGGATACCCGTTCGAACCAAAAACGTGCTTTCCGAGGAAGCCGTACGGGAACCCGAGGAAGTACATATCCTGGCCGTAGATGACGCCCTTGCTAGTCGCGGGCATCGGAAGTCCTGGCGGGGTCAATGGGCGGTTCGCTGCCAGAACCGAGATGTCTGAATCACCTGATGAGTGTCCGACCAACTCAATTCGCAGGGATGCCCAAGCGGAGTTCCCGAACACTTCAATTTCTCTCCCCGCCGTGACAGTGTCAGCGATGTGCTTCGCAGTAACGAGGTATTCGCGCCGGTCCTTGTCGATCGTGAAGGCCGTTCCTTCGGTTTGATCAACCCTTATTCTGAAGACCCGATGAATGACGTTCGCGGTAATCATTCGACTCCCTTCACCTGTCAGTGCTCCATACTGCCTAACGGAAAAATCAGCCGGAGCGTAGCGATCGGCTGGATTGACTTTGTTAAACGTTTTTTGTTTTTCTTAATATATTTTGCACCACCGAATTGTTCGCCCCGCTTCTAATAGCAGGCGGGGCAAGTACTGAAAATGTTATTTAAGATTATATTCCCATCTTTTTCCCCAATCGCGCTTAGTTGTAGTGGTGTCTATTATTATAACTTTCTTAAAGCCCAGACGACGGAGGTATTGCCCTCGATTCTTCATGAAATTGTCAGCGACAGCCTTACCTTCCATGGGCCACTTCATCGTGAATACACTATAATCTTTTTCACTGGCCTTGTATTCAATATTTTTAAAACGTCGATTTTTCTGAATAGCCTCACAGAACAATTTTCGTTTCTCCCATCCATACATCCCTGCATCTGAATCCTTCTTAGCCGTGGGCATATTGATGAACTGTTCCGCCGTAATTTCAAAATGACCAGCGTAACTATGCTTTACGCTTATTATACTGGCAATAAACAATAGAGCTATGCATAAGAAAATAATACGTTTCATAAAATTCGCTCTTTGTTTAACGCCGGAAATAACCCGCCGGCCACGGGCTGAACAGTTTGGTACCGCGCGAAGTTCCGGTCGGGTTAATTGATTTGTTAGGCTTCGTCGCGACTTATATAAAAGGGTGCTACCTAAAAGGCCCCTCGTGGGACAATTCCTCTTCATATTTCCAGATGCCATGTGCATCGGGAAGTAAGGCCAAAATACTTAGACATTCCTCGGATGAGAGAAGTCTGTGGTAGTTTAAAGCAAATTGCCTGTAAATAAATTCCTCAAAGCCTTTAGGTACTTCTTCAAGAGATATTTCTTGTGCATGTAGCCAACCAATATCACAGTCCATTCCCTTATCTTGTGATTCCCCATTTGTTATTGCATGAATCTTTCTTAGACGAGAGCTATACTCTAACGCAAATGGGAATTGGGGTCAAACCTTGATTTGTGATTTAAGCATCTGGTATTTATCTCTAGGATTTCATTCAACCGAAACCCTCTATAATTAATCATTTTGACACGGTTGACTATAGATCCATATTCAA
>Ga0180009_10000612_pt1 | contig 48047 bp, 29 predicted proteins | sample OS_PC_MetaG_FD_123537 | JGI IMG/M metagenome (GOLD analysis project Ga0180009, IMG submission 123537) | Groundwater microbial communities from the Aspo Hard Rock Laboratory (HRL) deep subsurface site, Sweden - OS_PC_MetaG | ecosystem: Environmental > Aquatic > Deep subsurface > Groundwater...
GAGAGGGGAGAAAGGAGAAGGGAGAAAGGGGACTGGTTTACTGGGGTACTGGGAGGCTGGGTATCCCAGCACCCCAGCACCCCAGCACCCCAGTCCCCCAGTATCCCCAGTATCCCAGCACCCATTTAACCATATAACAATATAACAATATAACACCATGTACACCAACGAAATCATCTGGTTCCTTCTCTGGCCGGTGCTGATCTTTGTCAGTTACCTGATCATCCGGTGGGCGGTACGCTACCAGGATAAAAAGCTTGGCCAGGAGTAAAAATACTGAAATTGTATTTTTCTGAATTCTGTTTGTCGGGATGACAGGCGAAACTTCAGGGTTTATGATGTTTTTCACCAAAATCGTTTGATCCGGTGAAAGAATTATGATTTTATATTCAGGTCTGCATATTCCGGTCGATAATGCCCACTTGAGTTACATTCCACCCATAATGAAAGCAAAAATCCACGGGTTTAGCTACCTTGCTGACAGCTTATGTTGATAATGCAAATTATTGTACTAACTTTAATGCGGCAAGGCACCAATATGCTTTACCATCAGAACGTAAGCAGCAAAACGATGGAAACGAAATCCATAGGGATTAAACTTATTGGATAATTAATCATCTTTCAATTATGTTTATAAAAGAAGAAATATCGGATAATGTAAAGGATTTTCAAAATTTATGTAAGGCACATAGGGTCAAATATCTTTATGCATTTGGTTCGTCTGTCACAACGAGATTTGATAAGGAACATAGCGATATAGATTTGCTCGTAGATATTGATACACCCGACCCTGTTGAAAGAGGGGAGGCACTTATCTCATTATGGGATACATTTGAGAGGTTCTTTAAAAGAAAAGTGGATTTACTTACTGAATCATCTATTCACAATCCCTACTTACGGCGTAGCATTGATTCGACAAAAGTTTTAATTTATGACGGAAGAAAGCAAAAAGTACTTGTCTGATATTATTCGAGCAATTGAACTCATTGAGCAGTTTTCAACATCAACTGCGAGTTTCCAGGAATACTTAATGGATCTTAAAACTCAAAGTGCTATTGAACGACAACTGAGCATCATTGGTGAGGCTGTTAATAAATTTGACAAACTTCAACCAGAATCAACACTTGAGAATGCCAGAAAAATTGTCGGGTTTCGAAACCGCCTGATACACACTTATGATGCGGTTGATCCGTCAATGATCTGGGCAATTCTTGTGAAACACCTGCCGCCTTTAAAGGAAGAGGTTCTTCAGAAGATAAAATAAATGCTCTATTGCTAACAATTAAGCATTTGGCGTTGCGCATCACAAAGCCTGAATCCCGGCCAATTTAAATCCTGTACCCGCCCATCCCTAACCAGTAAAACTTTATTGTGTTCTATTGTGCCTATTGTGGTTAGAATTCGACCCATAATAGGCACATTCCTGCTTCTTGTATGGTGACCACAGCATTCCTGTTCCCCACTACCGCTGAGACGGTAAAAACAGTTGATGAATCAGGCAAGGTACTTTCATTTTCCAGTTATGAATACAAATTCGTGAAATGATTCATAAAGCGCTGAAAGGCCGTATATTTTATTGACAATACACAGCAGTTTTCAACGTTTTTTCATCTGATTGCTCTTTACGAGTGACCTGACAGGTCAGTGATTCGGAATCGGCAACGAAAACCTGCCGTTATATTTGTAGGGAAAGGATGGATAATATGCTTAATGTTATTGCCAATTAACTAAAAAGCGATACTTTACAAAATATTCCTAATTTCTTGAATATATAGAATGTAAAAAATGATAAACTGGGATAATTCAAATAGGCTATATAAGATTTATTACAGATTTCGTCCTTATACATTTTTTATTTTAAAAAGAATTCAGAAGGGAGTATCTATTTTTTCAATAATAAGGACACAATTTCCTTTTATTTTACCTGATGCATCTATACCACCATCAATAGCCCTGGAGTTTTCAGGTTTTTGTGATATCAAATGTAAATATTGCAATAATCACTATAAGAAACGTGAAAAAGGCTTTCTAAATGAATCCATTTTAAATAAAATAATCAATGATTTTGGTGGTCATAAGGTTGAGTTAGTCGCTGTAGGAGGTGGTGAGCCAACTCTTAATCCATCTTTTGAAGCATTATCATTCAAACTGGCAAAGGTTACTAAATATTTATGCATTACAACAAATGGTCAGTGGCCTGACACTAAAATAGCTGACATACTTTTGAATTGTTCATATTCTCAAATAGATATTTCCCTGGATTCAGGAGGTAAAGAAATGTATGAATATTCCAGAGAAAAGGCATCTTATGACAGAGTAATTAGTAATATAAATTATCTGATAAAAAAGAAAAAAGAATTAAAATCAAAAACATTAATAGTAATTAGATTAATGATTAGACCATCTCAATCAAATTCATTTAAATCAGAAATAAAGTATTGGAGAAAAAAAGTGGATTTAGTTTTACCTCAGTATATAATTAAAACAGATATTTCAGACTATTCTGAAGATGTATACATACCTATTAACTTTATAAACAATTCGACACGTAGATGTACTATCCCTTTTAAAAATTTAAGCATTCGATGGAATGGGGATATACCAGTATGTTCCTATGCTGATAATCGATATCCTGAGCAATTAATAATTGGAAATATAAATAATGACAATATTTTTAATATATGGAATTCTCAATCATTCATTAATCTTAGAAATGCTCATAGGAAAAGATCATACAACAATATATTTTTTTGTAATCAATGCTTTGGAGTTTAAGAGTAAAATTTGTTTTTAACTTTCTACATTTATCTGGCCATAACAATAAAGCATTTTGTCTGTGCGCAATACAAAGCCTGAATCCCGGCCAATTTAAATCCTGTACCCGCCCATCCTTAACCAGTAAAACTTCTATTGTGTTCTATTGTGCCTATTGTGGTTAGGATTTGAACCGCAGTAGGCACACATTCCTGCTTCTTGCATCCTGACCCCAGTACCCAGTACCCCAGTACCCCAGTTCCCCAGTATCCCAGTTCCCAGCCCCCAGTATCCCAGTTCCCAGCCCCCCAGAACCCTCATTTTATCTCTTGCACTGTTCCCCTTGATTCCCCGGCATGAATCAGGAACAAAAGTATTGGAATTAACTGACAGTACTTGGATGGTTAATAGCCGTGTGAACGGCAACGGCTGCAGATAAGGGCGTTGAATATTATGAGCTTTAATGAAGGGTAACAATGGTCAATGTCTTTGGATATTTCTAATAATTTGGTATACACTTTTCCTGAAAATTTCGTATCTTAGTATTTTGTGTTTGTCCAGGAAATGAAAGGTTATTTTCTGCATCAGGAAACATTGACTGGGGTGGGTAAACCTGATAAAAAAGCGTAAAAAATCCTGGACAATAGAGGGGTATGAATGTGTAATTTCCATAACATTCACCATTGTATGGGCTGGCAAATTTTTATTAAATAACCCAAGAACATGAAATACAGCACATTACTTGCCGGCATTTTGATAGGAATATCTGCTACCGGGTTTTCCCAGGAACCATTAATTATGCTGACTTTCACTGCTGACAGCAACCAATATCATGTAGATATTGACAGTTTATACATCAAAAACCTGTCTAAGGATTGTGATACCATCCTGTATGCTCCAGACACCATATTGCTGCTCGATTATATAACTAAATTACAGGATCATAATACAACAGGACAGGATGTTGTTTTTATTTCTCAAAACTATCCCAATCCTATTAAAGGCAAAACAATTATCAGACTCAGCTTAAGAAATACTGAAAGTATTATAATCACCGTATTTGATATCTTAGGAAGAAGCCTGATTCATCAGAAATTCCATTTATGCAAGGGTAACCATCATTTTATATTCTACCCGGGAATGGATAACATTTATTTCCTGAATGCTATGACTGCGTATGAAAGTCATACGATAAAAATGTTCAATATACCATCCAAACTTTATATGCATGGAATCTGTAAACTTGAATATAATGGGTTTCAAACCGGCACAGAAGAATACAGAAAAATAACTCCCTTAAATAATTTTACTTTTGTTTTAGGAGATCATCTGAAGTATACAGCATATACCATCCTCGGTGAAAGATCAATAACCAGCTCACCATCAAACGATGAAACCTATAGTTTTCATTTTACCGGAGAATCCTGTACAGGCACTTCAACAGTCTCCGATATTGATGGAAATATATACAATACAGTACAATTAGGTTCCCAATGTTGGATGAAAGAAAATCTTAAAACAACAACTTACAGAAACGGGACCCCCATACCGAATGTGACAGATGATTATACCTGGAATAACCTGACATCAGGGGCTTATGTATGGTATAACAACGATATTTTCTGGAAAGATAAATATGGAGCTCTATATAACTGGTATGCAACAGTCGATACAAACGCTCTCTGCCCAACAGGCTGGCATGTGCCCACGAAAACTGAATGGACGGATATGATAAACTATATTGGTGGAAACTTTTCTCCACATGGGAACGAAATTAAATCCTGCAGACAAATCAATTCACCTCTGGGAGGAATGTGCAATGTGAGCGGTCATCCCAGATGGATTGAAGATATTTATTCAGGAAATTATGGTACAGATAAATTTGGATTTTCAGCCCTTCCCGGTGGACTCCGCGGTGAAGAGGCGGCGTTCTACGACTTTGGCAGACATGGACTTTGGTGGTCATCCAGTGAATCTATACCAGAATCCGATGCATGGCTGATATATCTTGATTATTACGCAGGATACATAATTATGGAGGATTATGTAAAAGTCAGCGGGTTCAGCGTGCGATGCATCAAGGATTAATAGAGTTTTTCAACATTTTATCCCTTATTAAAATGGACCAATAAAGGAATTAATAGAAAATTCACATAAAATTTTCACACTGGCACCATCAAGGGCTCCGGCCCTGTCAGAGACTTTTATCCCATAAAAATGGCATGGGCCAGGAATTACAAATTTCTATTTTATAAATGCATTGACAATCATCGCTTCTCCGGGATCCAGGTTAATTATCCTGAATGAACCGGCAGCGGCAGGAATAACAAAGGTTTCTGCATAATTAAACTGAGCTCGATGGCCCGAATCTGTTTCAATAATTATGGAACTGCCCTTGACAAGGTTCATCACCATAAATTTATTCTTTGTCGGGATATCTATCCGGGTTTTCAGGTGTATCCGGTGAACATCATAAAAATGTTTATTATGCGTGGGCAAATGATAGAGTTCCCACCCATCACCCGTTTCAATCAGCTCTGGCTTTGAAATGAGCTTTTCAACAACATACTTCCCCTTCCTGTGAAAACAAAGATTGGCCATTGCCCGCTTAATATTTAACGGACGGGGCTTCCCATCCAGATCCGGACGTACCCAGTCGTACATTTTAAAAGTGTATATGTATGGAGTTGAACTAATTTCCAGTACCAGGTTGTTCTTCCCGGATGCGTGAATGGTACCGGGTGGGATCAGGAAAAAATCATGTTTCCGGGCTGGAAGTTTCCGGACATACTTTTCAATTTCCAACTCCTTCATCCCAAGGAAACTCTCATTTAGTGACCTCTCAAAAAAACCGGGATCTATATCATCCTGAAAACCCAGGTAAACACATGTATTTTCTTGGGTATCCAGGATATAATAGGTTTCTTCCTGGGTAAAACTCTCGTTAAAATGCTCCCTGATATACTCCAATTGAGGATGGCATTGTACCGACAGGTTCCCGCCGTTGAATGTATCCAGGAAGTCGAATCGAATCGGAAACTCATATCCAAAGCGCTCAAATGCCTCTCCCTGTATGGCAGCAGCCTCCTGGAACATAAGCATGTCAAACGAAACCTCAAGCATTTTCCCCGAACTTTCGAATATTATCCCGTTTTCAGGAACGATGAGTTCGAATGACCATGCATAGTTGGGCACATCCTTATTCAGCCCTTCGATATTTTTTAAACACCAGGTGCCTCCCCATGCTCCCGGCTCAAACCATGGCCTGACCCTGAAAACATTCCTGCTCAGAAAATGCAATGCTTCACGGATATCATGGCCATGTGCCCAGCTTAGCTCTCCGGCACGTTGTGCATCTGCCACTATATCAATTTGATGAAGCAGGTCTTGCTTATGCCGGTTCAAAACGATCCAGTCTACAAAAAAGAACCTTTTGTACATGGATTTTATGTCCGTCGCCGCAGATGCACCAAGGTTCGTGATGGATGCAGCTCTTGCTCTGTATTGAAGTTCATTTTTGGGCAAATCGAAATACACCAGAAATCCAGGTGTTTGAAACAAGGCTGCTCCGGGGCCATAAATAATATTCAGGTCATATAAGGCATCCGGCTTTATCTGTTGAAGCTTCACCGGATCAAAAAAATCAGCAAGTCCAAGGGTCGTCCTGGTACCGAAAAGAGGATCATTACCGCCAAGAAAAGGTTCGATAAGGGCTGAGATTTCCTCCTCCGTTTTCATAGCTTCCCGGATATCCATCCATTTCACCCGTTTTCCCATCTGTTTGAAAAAGGAATCGAGCTGTTCTCTGATATCCTCAAAAAAGACGCCCTGATACCCTTCAAGGATAACCAAAGAATGCTTTGCCAGTTCCCCGGCCAATGAATCACATCCTGTTTTGATCTTATCCTCTGCCAGATTATGCGAAGGATAAATCGTATAATGGCCCGGTCCGCTTTCCGGCTTTTCTGCAGGGATAATGTACTGACTTGTTTTTCTCATGTTTCCCATAAATTTCCCCGCATTATTCTTTGTGTTTTGTTCTTCATTACAGGAGTTTTCCGGGTGATCTTAGATTTTTATATGCCAGGAACAGCAAATAAATGGCACATCCCACGAATACAAGCATTCCGGCAATAACGCCTCCCATATCCGTGATCTTACCGGCCAAAGGAGGTATGAATGCACCTCCCGACACAGCCATGATAATGAGTCCTGATATTTCATTCGTGTGTGATGAATATCTCCCGGCCGTTAAAACAAATATCAATGGAAATATATTTGACGATGCCAGTCCCATCAAAAACATCAATACCAGGGCAAAAACAGGAAAAGGCGACCAAAGGAAAACCAGCAGACTGACCAGGGTAGCCCAGGCGGATATCAAAAGAAAATTGCGGGTATTTATCCTGGTTAACAGGAGCGCCCCTGAAAAAGTACCAAGCATCTTACCGAAAAAGTACAAACTTCGTCCCATTTTAGCAGGTTCCGGCTCCATACCCAGTCTTTCCATCAGGAACTGACCGGATGTCGAATTGATCCCTACATCTATGCCTACCAGCAGAAATATTCCAAGTACCATGAGCGCAATATAAGGCTCCCCCAGAAGCCTGAGGGCCGAAGTAAAAGAAGCCCTCCTTCCTTCAGTCCGTGTTTCGGTGATTTTTGTCAATTGCAACCATAGTACCGAAAGGATGGAAAACACCCCGAAAATCAGAAATACAAGCTTCCAGTTTCCATATCGTATTGCAAAAAAGGAAGCAAGATAGGGAGCAATCATAGATCCTACCGCTTTGACAAACTGGGAAAAACTGAGAAAACTTGACCTTGTTCTTTGCGGAACCACATCAATGAGCAACGGATTAGCCGAAACCTGGATGATGGTATTGCCTATACCCAGCAAAGCAAAACCTATCAGCAATGTAGGAAATGAATAATAGAAAAAAGGAAGCAACAAGCCACCGGCTGTTATCAGCATACTAATGTTGACCATATTTTTCTTCCCTATCCTGTCCTGCAATATACCTACAGGAACCGACAGTATAAAAAACCATGCAAAAACGGCCAATGGGATTAATTGAGCCAGTGTGTTGCTCAGTTGAAAGTCGGCCTTTGCATTATCAACACCGATCCCAACCAGATCGCAAAAACTCATTATAAAAAAAGCAAATAGTACCGGAGAGACTATTAACAGAGAGACTTTTCCTGGTTTCATATTATCATGCATTAATGATCCTTCACCAATCGGGAATAAAAATCAGGAACACATAAGCTTGCACTGCCACTTAATGCAGCTTCTTCCTGGAGTGATGAAAAAATGATTTTAACCTTTACGCCTTCCTTTAAAAGGGTTTCATCCAATTCTCCTGCAAAAAGGACATTGGATGTTGAAATATTCCCTCCTGCAACCAGGCACCCGGCCTCAAAACTTTTCAGCCACGGTGCAAGAAAAGTACCGAGGTTCCTGCCGAATTTCCTGAAGATTTCACGCTCCGGACCTTCAATTCCAGCCAGTTCAGCCAACTCTTTCACCCCTTCGATACTTTTCCCCAAGCGCAGAGAATACTCTCTTTGGAACCATCGTGTAGAAAAATAATCATCAGCGATGGAGTCACCAAACGGAATATGGTAAAGAAAACCATCATCGGGTATGCCATAAATACCGGCAACGGGAAGGTGATCGAGAATAAATGTGGTACCGAACCCGGTTCCAAGGGTAACAGCCAGAAACCTTTCATATTCAGACGCTTCTCCCAATATCGACTCTCCAATGGCAAAACAGGATGCATCATTCAGGAACCTTACCGGGAAATCTTCCGACACCAGGAATCGTTCATGGATCTCTTTACGGATATCAATGCCATAAAGTGCTTCATACTTTCCCACTCCTTTAAACCAGGCAATACCATTGTGGTAATCAAAAGGTCCGGGCATTGCAAAACCAATCCCCGCCAAAACATTAAAATCGTACCCTGAGGCAGATTTCCTGATGGCTTCTGTCCACACTTCAATAATGGATTCACCGGAAGAATGGCTGTCAACAGCAAGTCTTGCCCGCGTTCCTTCCACCAGTTCACGGGATTCAAGATCGTAAAGCTGGCATGTTATGTGACTGCCTCCGATATCAGCCCCTATTGCGAATTGCTTCATCATTCAAGGAAAATTAAGCATTTCTGCTTCATTAGAAGCAGACAAAGTTATTCTTTTTCCTTAGCAATTATTGAAATACATGTAACTTTGGCCTGGACCCCAAACACCATTAATCTAACAGTAAAACAGATAACTGTTTACGGGAAATCTCAGGTAACATGATAACCATTATTCGCCTTTTCCTATGGATATCCATGACAGGTTTTATTCTCCAGGCATCTGGAAACCTGCCTCATCAGATCACAGACACCACCGGTTTTTTAGTCGACAAACCTTTACTATATGTTGATAATACAGCTATTATTCTAACTATGGGACAGTCGAACGCAACATCTCACGGGCAGGGTGATTATGATTGTCGCAATTCTATTTATGAATATTTCCGGGGAAACTTATACAAAGCTTCAGAACCATTGCTTGGAGCCCCGGGCAATGGAGGGTGCAGTGTCTGGACACGTCTCGCAGATATGCTGATTGACAGCGGGTATTATCAACAGGTGATCCTGGTCAATACAGGAATCGGGGCAACTACCGTTCAATGCTGGTCGGAGGGTGAATGTAACAAAGAACTCAGGAATACACTGCAATTTATTAAAGAAGACAGCCTCAGTGTCACCCATGTGTTCTGGCACCAGGGTGAATCTGATAATCTGGAAGAAACAAGCAGGGAGGATTATAAAAAACATCTTCAATGTATACTGGCATTATTACAGGAATATGGTATCCATGCTGATTTATATGTATGCCGGGCCAGCTATCACCCGGCAATGATCGGTATTAAAGACAAGGGAGTGGACTCACGCATTCGCAGCGCGCAAACAGAATTCATCCTGGAAAACGAAAATGTTAGACCAGGCCCGGATACGGACCAATATGACCATGTAACCGAAAGACACGACGGGGTTCATTTTTCCAGGAAAGGCCTTAACAGGTTTGCATATGATCTTTTTATTTCCATCACCAAATAGATACCCAATGAAACTCAGCCTTTGCAATCACCATGTTACCTGGTTTTCCCTGCTACTTATCCTGTTTGCCTGCCAATCCACTCATCAAACTGAAAATAAGGACATTGAAGAGCTATTCAGCAATCCGCCTGTAAAAACAAGACCCTATGTATGGTGGCACTGGATGGGCCCTAATTTTTCGAAAGAGGGTATAACCAAGGACCTGGAAGCCATGAAAGAGGCCGGGATTGGGGGGGCAACCATTTTTAACATTACCTCTGCCGTTCAGGAAAGCCATGCCCCTACAATGAACAACCCCTGGCCGGAACAGACATACCACAGTGCCAGGTATTGGGAAGCAGTCCGTTTTGCTGCATCTGAGGCCGAAAGGCTGGGACTTGAAATCGGCCTGCACAACACCGTCGGATATTCAACCACGGGTGGGCCCTGGATAAACGAAGAAAAAAGCATGCAAAGACTGGTATGGAGCGATACAACGATTTCAGGGGAAAACGAACAAGTATTGAAGCTTGCTTTGCCTGAATTGATCGCGGATGAAGGATGGGGCGCCACGGGCAGGAAGCTGTCGTATTTTCAGGATATTGCGGTTATTGCTGTTCCGGAAGGAAAATCAGTATTACAAACCGGTGAAATCCTGGAACTAACGAAAGAGTATAACCAGGAAGAAGGACTTTTATGGGAAGCAAGACCGGGGAAATGGCAAATATACAGGATAGGACATGCCTCCACGGGAAGACCTCCGCACCCCGTTCCGGATGACCTTATCGGCAAGGTGCTGGAAGCAGACAAGATGAGTGCAGAACAAAGTCTTTGGCACTGGCAAAATGTTATCGATCCTTTAAAAGAGCATGTTGGGGATTATCTGGGTACATCATTCGCGCATATGCTGATCGACAGTTATGAAGCAGGCCTGCAAAACTGGACACCTGGTTTCAGAGAGGAATTCATTGCATTAAAAGGATATGATCCTCTTCCCTGGATAATAACGATGGTTCCGGTGATCACTCAGGATGAAAGCTCCGGAGTGCCTTTGCGTTTTATCCAAAATGAAGAGATGACAAGGCGTTTTGAATGGGATTACAAAGATGTGATTAACCATCTTTATTTCAGGAATGGCTTTGAGACCGGGAAAAAAATCCTTCAGGAAAATAACCTTACCCTGCAATTTGAGCCTTACGGAGGTCCATTCAGTACTCCTCAGGGAGTGGCCCTGGCTGATTTGCCCATGGCAGAATTCTGGACGGGAGGCACCGGCAGGGTCAACCCCCTGGTTCCGGCCGCAGCCAGAGCAGCAGGTAAGACTGTCGTAGGTGCAGAAGCCTTTACAGGCTGGCCCACCAACAGCATGTTTACTGAAGATCCCGCCTTCCTGAAGAAAAGCGCAGATGGAAGCTTTACCAATGGGATAAACCGCCTGGTGCTTCATCATTGGGTTCATCAGCCTTTTGATGACCGCTACCTGCCCGGAATGTGCATGGGCTGGTGGGGTACCCATTTTGGCAGGAACCAGACCTGGTTCGAGCCGGGAAAAGCATTTTTCCTTTATCTCGCAAGATGCCAGGCCCTCCTGCAGTATGGTGAGCAACCTTCCCCGTACCTCTGCTTCGAAACTACCCGCAACTTCGCCGATGTGATCCCGAAAAACGACTTCCTTGAAGCCGATATCAAAGTTATCAATGGAAATATCCAGCTTCCTTCCGGCAGAACTTACCCATTCATGGTTTTTCATGACAGCCTGATGCTGCCTGAAGTGTTATTAAAACTGGAAAGACTTATTCATTCCGGCGCCTGCATCGTATCTCCCAAACCTGTTTCCTCCCCAAGCCTGAAGGATTATCCCGGGTGTGACTGCATCACAGACAGCCTTGCAGATTTGATCTGGGGAAATAAAAGCTTTAACAAATATGGCAAAGGACAGGTATTTACCAGTCTTGATGCATGCGGGGCATCCTTAAAAACAGATGCAGGGATCAGACTTGAACCAGGAAGGGCATCAAACAATATAAAGGTTGTTCACAGAAAGGCCCGGGAAATTGATATTTTTTTCATAGCAAATATATCAGACAATGCCATGCTTTTCAATGCCTCTTTCCCTGTTTCCGGTAAACAGCCTGAGTTTTGGCAGGCTGAAGACGGAACGATAAGGGATGCCTTAGTCTGGGAAGAAAATCAAGACAACACCACTGTTCCGGTCTTCCTGGAAGGAAATCAGTCGGTTTTTATTGTTTTTCGCAAACAAACCCTGAATGCTGACCATCCTGTGTCCGTAACCCTCAGCGATACAATAAATCATTGGACGATACGAAGATACGATAGTGGTAAGCTTGTTTTCTTCGCTTCAGCGCCCGACACTGCAATCGTAAGCTACGCGTCAGATAAAAAGACAGAAATTGTCACCCCGGCCACAGAATCCATTGAAATCACAGGAACCTGGGATGTCCGGTTCATCCCCCCTTACGACACATCATTTTCTTTGCAATTCTTTGAATTATCTGATTTTAGCATTAATCCATCGGATAAAGTGAAATATTTCTCAGGAACCGCCATATACCGAAATACCTTCCACCTGGATTCCATCCTGGTCGAAAAAAATAATATGGTAAGGCTAGACCTCGGCGAATTACATGATATTGCAGAAGTAACTGTTAACGGTTCAAAAGCCGTAGTACTCTGGCATCCACCCTATATCACAGAAATAACAGGATTACTGAACAATGGAACAAACCATATCGAAATAGCAGTAACTACAAACTGGGCCAACCGGCTGATTGGTGACGAACAGGAGCCTGCTGATTTCGAATGGGGCAATGACCGGGGAGAATCGTTCGGCAGAGCTTTGAAGGCATATCCTGAATGGTTCATTAACAATAAACCACGGCCATCACAGGGAAGAAAGACTTTTGCCACATGGTTTTACTACCGGTCCGGCAGCAAAATACAAGCAGCAGGGTTATCAGGCCCCGTAAGAATAATGTTCGATCAAGGTTATGAGTTGCATTAAGAGGTATAAATCCAAACAATTTAGCAGAAAACTTATATTGTGTAGTTTGGATTAAAAACTAAGAATTCATACCAGTCCCGACTTGTCGGGAAGGCCAGAAGGTGGATAAAATCAGGACTATTTTAATGTGAAACTTTAACCAATAATATAACCGGTATAATACAAGATTAAACCTCAATTTCCAGCATGATTCCCTTCTTCCCGGGAACAACTTCACCAATTATCTCAGCTGATGGATAACCTCCTGTCCTTAAATCTTCAATTATATTTTCAGCGTCTCCGGGTTTGACGCAAATCAGTAAACCGCCAGAGGTTTGTGCATCCATAAGCAGCATCTTTTCATTGTATCCCAGGCCTTTATCCATAGTGCAAGCTTGCTCCGCAAAATCGAGATTACGAAAAGCAGCACCCGGTATGCAGCCTGCTTCGATCAGGCTTAGGGTTTCGGGCAACACCGGAACCGAAGATGCTCTGATCCTGAGAGTTACACCACTGGCCATGGCAAGTTTTATGGAATGCCCGGCCAAACCGTACCCTGTAATATCCGTCGCACACCGGATACCGTAATTATTCATGATCGCCGCTCCTCTTTTATTGAGAAGCTTCATATTATCGATGGCCGTCTGGTATGCCTTCTCTGTGCATAATGCATTCCTCCTGGCTGAGATCATCACTCCTGTACCAATGGGTTTGGTTAAAAGCAGTAAATCCCCGGCTTCAGCCGCTGCATTGGTTACCAGTTTTTCAGGATGCACCCATCCCGTGACGGCAAGGCCATACTTTGGCGTATCATCGGTGATCGTATGGCCTCCGGCAATCACTCCACCGGCTTCCACGACTTTATCCTGCCCGCCTTTTAGTATTTCGGCCAGCACTTCCAGCGGTATCCCGGCAGGGAACATCATCAGATTCAGCGCCGTCAGCACCTGCCCCCCCATGGCATAAACATCGCTTAACGCGTTGGCTGCCGCTATCTGACCAAAGTCATAAGGATCGCTGCAAACCGGCGGGAAAAAATCCGTTGTCAATATAAGGGCATAATCATCCCTGAGTTTATAAACCCCCGCATCGTCATGGGCTTCTGTCCCGACAAGCAGATTTTCATCGTGTATCATGGGGATCCCTTTCAGCACTTCACTTAATGCTTTCGCGGGTAACTTTACCGAACACCCCCCTTGTTCAACAGTAGTTAACAGATCAAATGTCATTCTTTAGCTGTTGTTATAGCTGTATCGACCGCCTGGCCTTGCGTATGCTTGTGAATATCTCATAGGCATTGGATACCTTTCCCACTCCCAATGCCTCCAGTTTATTATGAAATTTCAAACAGGTTCCGCAAACAAGAAGCTCTATGCCCATGTCCTCCATTCCACGGAAAGTCGGTAAATGAGGCGAATCATCAAGTACCAGGAAAACCCCGGAGTTGTAAAAAACGATCTTCGAAGGCCTCTCTTCCTGGTACAAAATGGCTTCCAGGAATCCTTCCATCAGGATCTCTCCCAAAGCTACCGATCCTTCGCCAACGTAATTCTTTGCAAAAACCATAACATAATCACTTCCGCATAAACCTGTATCTTCCTGGCAGTAATCTTCAGGATGTAGCATTTCCGGCTCGCCCGACAATTTTCTGATCCAGATCTCAAACAATCCCTTGTCTTCCGATAACAAGGCTTCCACCCCATTATCAGCAAGAAAACGGAGAACATTTTCTTTCGACTCGTTGTTGTCGATGATTATCTTGATCTCCTCATCCGTGCCGGCCTCTTTCAGCGCCTTTTTAGTTTGAATAAGCGGAGCCGGACATTTCAAACCTCTGGCATCAACTGTTATCATTATTGAAGTGTAATTGTTGGTGAAAACGGTTAAGCCCACGAAGATAATATTTTTCTACCCGTAAATTTAGTCGCTATGTTTCAAATAAAACTCAGTTCATTATAATTGTTGTTTATATGAAACCCACATGTACTGCATATAAACACACTAATTACATGGACTAACCCATGCTTCATCAAAAGCGATCCTCAAGGTTGATCCATTGTCAGTTTTATTGGAATTTACCAGCAGTACAGCTTCCACTCCGTTCGGGAACATCATCACCATGCTTTGAATGGCCCTGTTAAAATCGGTTTCCGGGCCCCTTGTCCCTCCTTTGCTTGAGTATTTGCCATGGTCACCACTACCCGTACCCCATAATCCCAGGTCCTTTTCCAGGATAATCTCGCGCTGATCCTTAGATATTATGGTAGCGTTATCGTGAATAAAATACGCCAATACCTTTGCAAGATCCATTGATGAAAGGACCAAACCACCGGATCCTCCATTCAACTCGGGATCGCTGGATGCTCCCCAACCAACATTATTGTTTCCATCCCGGAACGTACTGTCGAATGGATACTGGTGAGCACGGGTAAAGGCGGTATTATCATAATAATTGTTTATGGCGGAAATAGTCATCGGTGCATCAATACCAAGTTTGTCGAATATATTTCTCTTGATGTAGTCGAAATAGGCTTCGGCTGTCATGAAATTGTACTCAGGATCTGAAGCATCCAACCCATATTCCATCTCAGTGATCAGCACCCTAATCAATGTGAAGTTACCATTCTGATATTTATCGACTCTGGCCGGATCAGCCGGCAGAGTAATGGCGGTATACATCTGATCGGTAGTAGGCATTATTCCGGGAGACCAGTTCGTGTTGTCAGCACTATATCTAAGCCCGGTTTTCATTTGGAGCATTTTCTCAAAGGTTACTTTATTCACCGACGACGCTTCATAATGATCAGTATGCATCCCATCCTTCCAACGTTGTGGAAGATATTCGCGGATCAGCTCGGTCTCTTCAATGCCATGCTTTTCCAATACCTGCATCAAGGCAATTGTGCCAATAAACTTACTTACACTTGCCACATTCATCCTGACAAATTCAGTCATTTCAACAGGACCTCCCGGGTCGGAAGCATAAACAGACTTTCCCCCTGCTTCCGCGTGGTATAGATTCCCATTTTGATTTACAGTGAATTGATAACCTGCCACCGGATTGGCAGGATCATTCAATGCTTCATTAACATTCTGAATAAACAAATCGATGTTAAACTGTGGGGTTGGATCACAAAGCGTCTGGCTATTGTCATCTTTTTTACAAGAACTTAGAAATAGTAGTATTAAAGGCAATAATGCCAAAAGTATGTATTTAGCCTTATCAATATATGCCGAAAAGTGAATGTATATAGTTCTCATATTAACAGATTTAAGTATAACATTTAATTAACACTTAATAGCAACATTTTTAAGCTCCCATTCGTATCTTTAACAAATATTTAACAAATTCAAAAGCATCCCATGACAACCCCATCAAAACCTGAATCCATCTGCTGTCCGGAATTCGACCCCATGCCCTGGGACGATAAAACACTCGAATGGCAGGATAAGAAGTTCATCAAGGCCAGTGTATGTACTTTTTTCTACATGCCACTGAACTTCGGAAAAATCATGAAGAAACTCGATAAATCCGTTAGAGACGCCGGTGCAGAGATTCCCGGCTGGCTTTGCCTTTCCGATCATACATCCAAATGGAGCATGGATGTGTACCTTGCTGTCGATAAGGACATCCCCGGTGCGAATAATCTGACGTTAAGCGGAAAGTTTTACAGCAAAGTGTATGAAGGTCCGTTCCGGGATACCAAAAAATGGACCGAAGATTACAAGTCCATCGTAACGTCGAAAGGAATGGAAATCAAAAAATGGTACATGTGGTACACCACCTGCCCGAAATGTGCAAAAAAATACGGGAAGAATTATGTGGTGATCATCAGTCTGGTTGAATAAAGTCTACATCCTGATTTCTGCTGCCAACAAGGCTAAAGTCCTGAATTATTATCAAACGTTATATTTTCGGACTGGAAGGAGAACTATTTTTTCTTCTTAAAAAGCCTTTTGAAGAATTTCTTTACCCCGGTTTCTTTTTCGATCGTATCGGATTTCGGAGCAGGATCTGTTTTTGCAGGCTTTTCCTGTATTTCTTCCTGCTTATCCTTACCCCCAAATAGCCTCCGGAAGAAACCATCAGCTCCCTTTTGCCGGTATGGGTCGCAATCCATGCTTTCATAAATGTATTCAGGGATCTGAAATGGTTTCAGGAATTCCTTCTTCAAGGCAGGATCTTTTTCGGTTCCTTTTAACAGTCCTGCAGCCACCGGTAATGCAAGTGCCGATCCGGAACCGTTGGCACTGCTGAAATGTATGTCGGGTGTCGATGCCCCAACCCATACACCGGTCACCAGTTCAGGTGTATATGAAATAAACCATGCATTTGAATAATTGTGGGCTGTACCGGTTTTTCCGGCCAAAGCGCAATGGATCCCGTATCGGTTCCTCAATGCCGTTCCAGTGCCCTGGTTAATCGCTCTTTGCAGGATCGCTGTGATCACCTGCGCGCTATATTCTGTGATTACACGTGCTGTTTCACTCTTATCACTTTCATACAGGATACTGTCGTTGGCGTCACTAATCCTGGTGATCATATAGGGTTCCGTCATCATACCATCATTTGCGAAAGCACCAAATGCCCTCACGATTTCATATAAAGAGACATCCAGGGTGCCCAGGGCCACCGAAGGGGCATCTTCAGGAAAATCAGGCAGCTTCAGGCGGGAACCCATCGCTGCCAGACTGTCGGAGGGAGTCTTAAAATACAGATCAACGGCCGGGAGGTTCATCGAATGAGCCAATGCATACCACAAAGCAACTGTACTGTCAGTCGTAAAACGATGGTCAAAGTTCTCCGGCCTCCAATCATCATATTCAGGATAGGATTTCTCTTCATTTTCAAGGTAAGTGCAAGGCGTTGCACCCGATTCCAGTGCAGCCGCATAAAGAACAGGCTTGAATGCCGACGCTATCTGCCTGTGCGACAACACCATATCAAAAGGCAAAATACGGAAATGATTCCCTCCTACCCAGGAAAGAATTTCTCCGGTACCCGGTCTTATCGCAAAAACAGCCGCATTCAGCATCTTACGGTAATACCAGATACTATCAAAATGGCTGATGTTCATGGTCTTTATCCCATCCCAGGAAAACAGGCTCACATTCCTTTTAGCAATGTCCTTGTCGGGATGAGGACTTTCCCTTTCCATAGTCCGGTACCATAGCTTCCGGATCCCCCCGGCTTCAAGTTCTTTGTCAAGCTTATTCTGCATTTCCTTCATGTGCTTCCGGGCTGATTCCATTGCCATTTTCTGGAGTTTCAGGTTCATGGTCGTATAGATCTTCAAACCGTCGGTCTCCAGAATATAGTTCCTGCCGCTTCGCTGATTTATCTCTTCCAGCAGGCCGGAAGCCTGTTTCCTGACCTGATAAATAAAATAACCCGCCGGTGGATTGATGCTAAGGTTGGAATAACTTATTACAAGAGGCAGTTCTCTGAGGCTGTCGGAAGTTTCAGGATCAAGATAACCGGCATCCTCCATCAGATTAAGCACGGTGTTGCGTCGTATCTCTGAGTTTTCAGGATTCAGGACGGGACTAAAATACGTGTTGGCCTTCAGCATGCCGACTAAAACAGCAGATTCCTCAACCTTCAGCATATTAGCCGGCTTACCGAAAAAACGCTGTGCAGCTGATTCTATCCCGTAAACATCTTCTCCGAACGGCACCGAGTTCAGATACAAGAGTAAAAGTTCCTCCTTGGAGAAAACATCCTCAAATCGTGTGGCCAGGATGACCTCCCTGATTTTGTTTACAGGCATGCTCAGCCAACCGCTGTTTTCACGTCCGTAAAGGTTTTTCACCAGCTGTTGCGTCAGCGTGCTGCCTCCTCCCCCACTCCGATCACCCAGGAAGATACTTCTTACCAGCACGCGCATATAACTCCGTGTATCGTACCCCTTGTGGGTAAAAAAACGCTTATCTTCTGTAGCCACCAGAGCCTGAACCAAATGCTCAGGGATCTCCTCCCTGCTGATATTAGTGCGGTTCTCCGCAAAATACTTCCCTATGATAGTGCCATCAGAAGAAAAAACCAGAGAAGCCTCCTCATTACTAATGTCAGATATCGCCTCCCTGCCCGGCAAAGGCCCGAAAACACCTGCATATACCAACAGGAAAAGCAAGGCAATGCAAAGCACGATCAATCCGCTTATGAGTGCAACTACCTTGAATATCATTATCTTAAATCTGCTTCTTCCTGATCTTGCCTTGGATTTACGCTTTCTGTTCATGAGGGTTTCGGGTTAACAGCATGAAAAGTTATTCATTTAGCAACACTCTAACAAATATTTTCTATACTTTAGTATTTGGATTAAGATTTTATAATGCAACCAAGGGTAACACACACCATATTTATTTTCCTGATATTATACTCCTTCATTGGATTGCAGGTTAAATGCTACTCACGGAATGACGATTCCGTTTCAGCCCTGATCGCCAAGGGCGACCAGTACCGCAGGATACTACCCGACTCCGCTCTTGCTTTTTACCGCCAGGCACTGGATATTGCCTATGACATCCTGGATAACATCCATCACCAAAATGATAAGGATTTATCCCATGAAACCGGAATAAAGATCATCAGGGCGGAAACACAAATCGGGCATATCTATTATTTCGACTGCCGTTATGGTCTGTCTATGGAGCATTATTACAAAGCGCTTCAGATGGCGGAAACATTGAAAGACACCTTCCAGATCGCTGAAACCCTGTTTAATATCGGCGAGGTCTTCCTGGAAAAAAGCGAATTCGAAAATTCATTAAATTATTATGATAGCGCCCTGAATATTTACCTTTCCATGGATTCACTTGCCGGGGCATTCTGGTGCTACCTGAGCCAGGGCATCGTTTACAAAACCAACGGACAATTTAGTGAAGCACTTGAATCATACCGGCACTCGCTTGAAATAGCAGAAACTCTGAACGACCGGCAAGGTGTTGCCGACTGCTACAACAACATGGGCAATGTGATGAAAAAGCAAGGAAGATATGCCAAAGCCGCGGAATATTTCGATAACGCCCTTCGGATCTATCGCGAATTGGGTGCAGAAATGAGGATTTCCGACTGCCTAAACAATGTTGGTGACGTGTACTATGAAACAGGACAGTATTCTGTGGCTCTTGCCAAATACACAGAATCACTCCGGATTGTTGAAATTACCGGCGACCCTTTCCGCAGCATCATGAGAAACAACAACATGGCTAATGCCCTTGTAGCTCTGAACAGGCACGACGAAGCTCTGCATCATTTTAACCTGGCTCTTGTACAGGCTGAAAAAATCAACGACCGGCTCCAGCTGTCCGACTGTTACACCAACCTGGGCAGATTCTTCATGATCAAACAGGATACCTTGCAGGCCACGGCATATTTTCAGAAAGCTTTAAAAATGGCATCGGAAATACAAGATATCAACAGTGAAGTGGCTCTGAATAATCTCCTGGCAGGATGTTTCACCAGTCAGGGAAAATACATCCTCGCATTGGATCACGCCATGAAAGCAATGAAAACAGCTAAAAGGACCGGCATTATCCACGAAGAAATGAACGCGTTGTATAACCATTACCGAATCTTTAATGCACTGAAAAACTATTCAAAAGCCCTCGACTACTTCAGAGAATATACGACCCTCAAAGACAGCGTGATCGCACTCGAACAGATTAGGCAACTCGAAGAACTGGAGATCAGGGAAATGAACGATTTCCTGAAAAATGAAATACAATCTTTGGAAAATGATAATACCAGCCTTTCGCAGGTCTCAGGAAAAAAATCCATCCAGGTGATATGGCTGTTATTTGCATCGGGTGCACTGCTTATCATACTGATTATAACCTCCCTGGCATATTTTCGATTACGCTCGGGATCCCTCCTTCTAAAAGTAAAAGATGAAAACAGCCGCCTGAAACAGGATGCCGAAGACAAAGAAAGAGAGCTGGCGGCAAAGACCCTTATCATCCAACAAAAGAATGAACTGCTAAACCAGACTTCAAATGCCCTCGAATCACATGAAGGTCAGGCCGGTGAAGCCTGGCTGAAAAACATCATCAACAGGATACGCATTGAAAACAGCCCCGAGCAATGGAATGAATTCGAGCAATACTTTAATAAAGCCAATCCCGACTTCCTGAAAAAGCTAAACGATGAATTCCCTGACCTTAGTCCCTCGGAACGCAGAATCTGCACTTTCCTTCGCCTCGACATGAATACCAGGGAGATCTCTAATCTCACCGGCCAATCCCTCAAAAGCATTGAAGTGGCCCGTACACGAATCCGAAAAAAAATGGGACTGAGCAGGGATGAAAATCTTAACAATTTTATCAACCGTATATAGCTGATATTCTGCCTATTAACCACCCTACATGCTTTGAGTGTTTTTGTAGGGTCGGCTGAAAATTATTGTAGGGCACTAAATTTCAAACACTCACGCATCCCGTAGTATTTTTAAATAAAAATATCGAGATGCGAATAACATCAACCCGAATTCACTTTATCATAATTATCTCCTTTCTGTTTGCTTGCACCGAGCGACAGCTGACATCAAATCCGGAAATCCAGCGGTTTAAATCCGGGATTGCCCCTTTTGGCGATAGTATCCATGTTCTGTGCCCTGAAGGATGGACTATTCAAGGGGATAAAAGTTATGATGATACTCTTCCGGATCCTGTTGTCAAATCAAAGATACCCGGAATCCAGGTAAAGGATCCTCATAGCAAAGCATATATCAGTCTTTTCCCGGATGAAATATTTTTTGACATGGAACGCTGTCCAACCGGCGATTTGCTTACCGGAACCTATCCCGTGGGAAGTATATATAATGGTATGACCGTAGCATCATTCCGGTCTCCGGCTGAATACGTCAAGAAAATGCTGATTCCGGCAGCAAATCCCACAGCGTCTGATATCAGGATTACAGAAATTATTTTTAATCCGGGCTTCAAAGAATCGTCCTCTGATCCGGGATCTGCCCATCCCGGTCATGAAGGATGCAAGCTAACCTCAGCAATAATCACAAGTGAATACAAGGAGAATGACACATTATTCCTGGAAAAATTCCATTGTATGATCGTGGATTACGGACAAATGGGCGGAGGAATGTGGGCCAGCAGAAACACATGGTCTGTAAGAGCACCGGAAAAACATTTCAGGAATGTCGCACCAGTCCTGAGCACCGTACTACTTTCAATGGTTTTCGATCCTGTATTGTATACGAAAATCATAAACCCTGAATCCATTTTCGAAGCAAGTGAGTCGTTGAAGGAAACAAGCAATTCCCTGAGCCTGGAAGCCATAATGGAAAGCATGTTTACGGATATTTCCCCGGTCAGGAAGTTTAAAAATCCCTTTAACGGAAAAAAGGAATTCGGGACAAGCTACTGGCAGGAACGCTGGCAAGACTCCGCCGGTAACGTGATCTGCTCCCGGAATAAAGGATATGATCCGTCCCTCGATCCCGGAAATAGAGATCAAAGCTATTTATTATCGGAGCCTTTTAAAATGTGAAAATTACAATCATGACATTATGAAAAAATACATATTCCTGATAATCATTACAACAAATTCGATATTACAGTATTCCATTGCACAACAAGGAGTTATACAACTTCCTGCCACCGGGCAAACTACAAGCTATTATCCGGGTGATGACGGCGACCTTCAGTTAGGCATACCTATCCCTTCCGATCGCTTCACCGACAATGGCAACGGCTCTGTCACCGATACCTTCACCGGACTGATGTGGGTGAAAGACGCCAACCTCATCGCCACCCGTAACCCTTCCTTTGACCAGGACCGGACACCCGGAGACGGGGACATCGACTGGAAAACGGCATTCGATTATGTCGACCTGTTGAACAACGACAATTACCTCGGGCACAATGACTGGCGCATGCCGAATATGGTGGAGCTGAGGTCGCTGGTCAATCTGCAATATCCTGATATTGCCCTGCCCCCGGACCATCCGTTCATCAACCTGAAGGACCTTTACTGGAGTTCCACCACCTCGGAAGAGCTGCGTAGCCTGGCTATAGGGGTCCTGCTGCAGGAGCACTACGCCCATTCCAACATCATAAATCCCGCCGGAGAAACGGAGGATTTTGCCAAAGATCCGGACATTACCGGCGCCAACTATTGGAAGTACTACCTCCTACCGGTAAGAAATTCTTCAGCTACTGGTACGATCGAAAACCCGATGACAGGGCAACAATATACCTTTTATCCCGGTGATGACGGTTTCCTGAAAGAGGGCACCACCTGGCCTACCCCCCGCCTGGTGGATAACAACAACGGCACGGTCACCGACAGGCTCACAGGCCTAATGTGGACGAAGGATGCCAACCTGATGCTCACACGCGACCCGGAATTTGATACCAACCAGTGGGTCGACGGCGCCATCAACTGGCAGCACGCCCTGGATTATGTAGCTCTCTTAAATTCAGAAAATTATCTCGGGCACAACGACTGGCGAATGCCCAACCGCAACGAGATGACCAGCCTGGTGGACATCAGCCGCAAAAATCCAACACTGCCCGAAAGAAATCCTTTTTCCAATTTAAGTGGTTATAATTTCGCCTATGTGTATTGGACTTCTACAACACGTGCTGATGAAGCCGACCAGGCCTGGATTGTCTGGTTTACAGATGGCATGATGGGTGGAGGAAACAGGCTGCAATATTTGAAAACAGCCGACTGGCATGTCTGGCCCGTGCGGACCGACAACACCCCTTTACCAACCTCCTCTATTCACGGTACCATCACCCTGGATGGCAACCCCTACCCCAGGGCGGAAGTCTATCTGAACGGTCCGATCAGCGGCTTTACCCGCACCAACCTCAACGGGGAGTACGAGTTCAATCATCTCCCTAACGGGAATTACACCCTCTACCCTACCCATAAATATGCGCGTTTCGATCCGTTGAGTTACAGCGTAAGCCTGAACAGCAGCACCTCCACGTGCAACTTCGATGCAACATACACACGGGCTTATGGCTGGGTGGATATCAGCGAGAAGCTGTTCCCGGTAGGTGGCGCGGCAGGAGGCTGCCTCTCCAGCCTCTGGTTCATCGGCAATGAGGGATGGATCACCAATAGCTGCAGCTATGCTGAGATTTACCACACCACCGACGGTGGCGAAACATGGGATGTGCAAACTCCCCTGGCGGAGTGCCACGATATATGGATGCAGTCCTCTGAAGTGGGCTATACAGGAGGAGCGAGTGGCCTGCTCTGTAAGACAACAGATGGCGGCCAGAACTGGAATTTCTTTGCCGTGGCCCCTTCGCAGATCCGCAGCATCGCCTTTTCGCCCGACGGTTCCATAGGCTGGGTAGGTGGAACGGAAGGATGGCTGTCGGAGATCACCGAAACTGGCCTGCAATCCCAATTCTTTACTTATACGGACTGGGACGCCATGTCCTTCGGATCGAACACATACGGCTGGGCTGTGAGTTGTTTCGGCAGGAAATCCATCTATGAGAATGGCGTATGGACCTACTACGGCGGGGCGCAGTATTTCCCATGCTTCGGGGATGTTCAGTTCAACGCACCCGACCAGGCCTGGCTAAGTTATGGAGGTGAATTGCTGCGCCTCAGGAACGGTTTGTTTCAACATCTTTACGAGGATACGGCACAGAGCATCCAGGGCGTGTTCACCCTGGACATTGATAGTCTATGGGCCGTGACCACCGGAGGGGATGTCCTGATGTCATCGAACGCCAACGGCGACACCGTGCATTTCAACCTGGACCATCTCTCAGATTCCTGGCTCACGGATGTCTTTGCCGTCGACGGGTACCACGCCTGGGCGATAGGCAACAACGGATCTCTCTATCGCTATGGCCTGCTCGAAGGGTTCCCTGCCGGAGTCGCCGACATCCTGGACTTTGTGGTTGACCAGCAGGTACAACCGGCTGAGATTAACTCAGAAGACCAAACAATACAGGTAGTCGTTGAACAAGGTACCAACCTCACGCAACTGATCCCTGAAATATATATTTCTGCCGGGGCAACAATAGATCCACCTGGAGGTTCGATGCAGAATTTCTCCAACCCGTTTATCTATATGGTCACTTCGCAAAATGGACAAACGTTGAAGGAATGGACAGTGACCGTGGATATTACGACCTCAGTTAATGAGGAAGTGATCCAGGATATCAAAATCTATCCTAACCCGGCTGGAGAAATAATCAATTTTCAATTGTCATTTGTCCACCCGGATTCACCCAGTAAAAGCAATTTTCAATTTATTGGAATTGAGGTATTTGACCTGGTCGGAAGGAGGATGGGTATACTCTATGAAGGCAAACCGGGATCCGGTGAAATACAATTGGATATAAGCTATTTGCCGGTTGGAATATACTTTATCAGATTGAAAATGGAGAATCAAATCATAACAAAGAAGATTATAAAAAAATAACAATGACCAAAAAAGGCACAACTTGTCACATTGAAAACCTGAAGAGATACACTCAGAAACTATTGTGCTCAATCCCGATTTTTATCGGGACAGGTTGTGCCTAATGTGGTAGAAATTTTCACATTATGAAAAAAGCATTATTAGTCACAGCGATCCTCACGCTTTTCCTTCAAAGCATCGGACAGAATCACAGATGGTTCTACAGCTATAACAATGGCCGCAGTGAAATAGGCCAGGATATCGTTTACGGCGCAGATGGATACATCTACATTGCCGGTACGGAAAACGATGATCTTGATTATGACATCATCGTTATCAAACTCAATAAGGAGGGGGGCCAGGAATGGATCTATACCTATGAAGGACATCCTGATAAAGTGATGGAAGTGGCAGAGATCGTTTATGGCGGTGATGGCAATATCTATGTTTGCGGTACATCAGAAAATGCAAACGAAGATGATAAAATCGTGGTTTTTAGTGTAAGCTCCGCCGGAAGTTTTCGATGGGAATACATTTATGACGATGCCGGAAGTTACTTAAGTTCAGGATACTCCCTTGTTTATGATGAAACCGGAATGGTCTATGTTGCCGGTAAAGCCAATTACGACTTCATTGTAGCCGCCGTTAATGCAAACTCCGGTGAACAGGAATGGATATACTGGTTCGATGGAGGTTGCTCATATGCTCTTTGTGATGATCAGGCCTCTGCCATTACCCTTGGTGATGACGGAAATATTTATGCAGCCGGCTATACTACCGAATCCACTGAAAAACAACTCGTCATAGTCAGCCTCACACCCACCGGTGAAAAAAACTGGAAATACCTGTTTCCACTTTTCAATGTAGGGGCAACCTGGGCAACCGATATCGTTTATGGCAAGGATGGAAGGATTTATGCCAGTTGCATGATCAACTCAGATATGGGAGTTGTTTGTCTGGATGCTTACGGACAGTACCAGTGGAACTGCAATGTAGATGGCCCGGGTCCCGAACCCTACTGGGGAGAGACCTGCTACGAACTGATCTATGGCATCGATAATAATATTTATATCACAGGACGCGCCGGAGGCCGTGACAACCAGGTTGACACCGATATGGATGCGGCTGTCTTGAAGGTTGACCTCCAGGGAGACCCGGTCTGGTTCCACCGCTACGAGGGCTTGTACGGCAACTATGACATGGCATTTTCAATCACCCAGACCCCTGACACCAATGTTCATGTCGCAGGCTATTTCTGCGGTTTGCTGGCCGAGGCAGGAACTATCAGCATTGACCACCGCACCGGGCGCGACCTCTGGGTCATGAGGTACGTCGGCCCTGCCATAGATATGGATGTGGCTTATGCGATCACTTCCGATGAAAACGGCTTCCTCTATGTAACCGGATACGATTACAAGGCAAACAGGCTCCATGATGTTTATGCATGGAAACTTGAACCTCCGAAAAATACCGACGGATACTATAACCTTGAAGGCTATGCAACCTGGGGAAGAGGCCATGCCGTCCTGGAAACTCCGGATAAATGCTTCATTGTTGCCGGCTACCAGGGAACATCCATCACATCTTCTACTTACGATATGAGGCTCATTAAGACCGACATCAATGGTGATACCCTCTGGACCCGAAACTATGGAGGCAATAATGAAGACCGGGCCTTTGACGTGGCTATCTGCCCCGACAACGGATTCATCCTCACGGGCTTAACAAAGTCATCCGGTGGCTCAAGCGAAGATCTTTACATTGTAAAGACAAACGAAAACGGTAACAAAGAATGGGAAAAAATCTATGCCAGCGATACCGATGAGGCAGGCTATTCCATTGTTACCGCTGCCGACGGCGGCTATTTTATTGCAGGAAAGACATACCGCTATGATGGCTCCGGAGACCTGTGGTTCATGAAAATCAATTCCCAGGGGGATAGTCTGTGGACAAAAAGATACGGTGGAAACCGCAGGGACGAGGTAGGCCATGTGCACAGAACTGCAGATGGCGGATACATATTCGCCGGTACCAGGGGACACTCGCTGGACCTGGGATACATCACCAATATCTATGCTATTCGTTTCAATGCCAACGGAGATACTCTCTGGACAAGGGAAATCGGCGATGATAATTATTGGGAAGCCGGCGGTGACATCCTGGAGCAGGATGATGGCTCCTTCCTCCTGGTGGGTTATTACCAGAACAAAGAATATATAGCTAAACTGGATCCCAACGGCAATACACTATGGGAAAAAACTTCCGAAACCATTGAGCATGGAGGATTTAATACCATAGCAAAAAAACCGGACGGCAACATCCTGTTAAGCCGAAAAGAGTTTGGTTCGCAGTACTTTATGAACATCAGAACCTATGATACGGAAGGAAACTTTATTTCATCCGATACCATTGGATGGTCTCCCGGGTATGTTTACATGCCCACAACTGCCAGGGCGTATGATGCACAACCAACCTCTTACGGTGGGTATATAGCCACCGGTGATGGCAGAATAGCCGGTGATGCCGGAAACTGGAACATCGTCTTTTACCGCAAAGGCGGCAAACTCACCATGCTGCCCATGCCCCCGCTGGGGATCCATGAAATGCCATTGATATCCGGTAATACAGCGTTTAAAACCATTTCTGTTTATCCGAATCCCGTGTCTGACAATGCCGTTCTTGAGTTTAACCTCTCCGAGTCAGGCAGCGCAATCCTGGAAATAAGGGATATACAGGGACGCATTGTATATCAAAGCAATCCCAGGTACCTTGACAAAGGTACACGCGAAATCACCTGGAATGCAGGAAATATAAGTAACGGGATCTATACCTGTGTGATCAGGACACCTCAGGAAATATTTACCGGGAAAATTACCATCCTTAATAATAATTAACCATGACAAAGCCTTATTTCATTTTGCTGCTTTTCTGCCTTGGCCTCTTTCCAGGAATCATTGCCCAGGAAACAGAAAATGGGATCATGCCCCCGGCCTGTCCCGATTCTATTATTGCATGGAAATTCGATGCCTATGGGGATTCAACATTGAACACCCTGACAAAATATCGCTACGACAGTCATATGCATACGATCGAATCGGAAAAATTCACCAGAGAACAGTCCCTGAACCTTTGGATACCCCAACGAAAAGATTTATGGGAATACGATAGCCACGACAGACGCACCTTGTGGGCAATCTACGAATGGGATATCAATACCTCAGCATATAAAGGATGGATGAAAGAGACCATCGAATACGACAACAATGGGAATAAAGTCCAATATTATTATTATACCTGGAATTATACACTGAGCGACTGGCAAAACTATCACTGGGATGTTTTTTTGTACGATGCACAAAATAAGATCCTGCGAAGAAACCATCTCGAGTGGAACACGGCATCGGAGCAATGGGATACTGCTTCTTACGACATTTATGATTACGGCTTGGATGGTTTGCTGCAACACCTGACCATCTGGGAACCGGACGAAGATTTCGGAGGGGTGATCTATCCATCTGAACGAATTGACTACCAATACGATGGCTCGGGCAATGAGATTGAAAATATTCATCAGATATATAATACCGGCACCGGGTTATGGTACCTGACAGTAAGGCATCAATACTGGTACGATACTTATAACAGAAAAACCAACTCTTTGTACTCTGAATACGATGAAGGCGAAGAAATCTGGATTGATAAAGAGAAGGATGACTGGGGCTGGGACGATAGCGACAGCCTGATCCTTTATGCCTATTACAGGATCGGTGAAGATCTGGTCACTTGGTACCCTGACCTTAAAGCGGAAATGACCTATAATAGCTATGGTAGTCTTGTGCATTACCGGACATATTCAGGAAATGACCAGGCACAATGGGTGCCTACCTATGAGCGGAGATATTCTTATCAGGATGGAACCATACAATTGTCGGATTCACTTTTTCAATGGTTACAACCCGATGAGGCATGGGAACTGGTTGACTGCCATCTCTTTCAATACGACAGCCTGACCCGTCTGCATACCGACTCGTATTACAGCTACGTGGTTCACATAGGTGAGTATTTATTGCATTTCAGAGATTACTATTTCTATTCCGGAAACGCGGGAATAGATGAGCTGTACCAGGATGATTGGATACTATACCCCAATCCTGCAAGTTCGGTTGTCTACCTGAAGTCTTCGATCTTTAGTCAGCGGATAATCCGTGTGGAATTGTTTGATTTGTTTGGCGAGGTCGTTTTGGAAGAAGAGAAAGGGAGCAGAGGAGAAGAGGAAACAAGTATTGACGTGAGTGCTTTCCCTGCGGGTATCTACTTTGTCAGAATATATCATGAAAATCAAATACTTGTGAAGAAGATCATCAAATTATGATAATAAACCACATAGAACACAATAGGAAACACAACTTATCCCGAAAACTAGGGATAGGATTCTATGTGAATCTTTGTGCCCTACTGTGCCTATTGTGGTGAAAAAAGATCATTAAAAACTAATAATTCAATAACTGTTTTTAAACTTTTAAATCTTTAAAGGCACAATATTTAAAAACAAAACGCAAAACAACACCATTATGAAAAACCTTTATCTAATTTTTATTTTAACCTTTTTGTCAGGAATATCAATTCAAATCAGATCCCAGGACAATAAAGGAGATCTTCAGTTAAAGCAATCCCATGAACATTTTACTGGAGAATCATTTTTACTCGACGAAAACATTGCGTATTCCGGTATAATCAATGAACAACTTTCCCCGAAAATTGCTTCAAATGGAAATGTTTTTTTAGCAGCATGGACAGACTTTAGAGGTCAGACAAGTCAAAACCCTGACATCTATGCAACAAGAATCGATGAAGATGGCAATGTGCTTGATATTGGGGGAATACCCGTATGTACCGCTGATTTTCAGCAGGCTATCGCTGACGTTGTATTCGATGGAAGCAATTTCATTGTAATTTGGGTTGACCGCAGAAACAATTTCCAGTATGATATTTATTTCGCCCGTGTAACCCCATCCGGAGAAATTCTAGACCCTGATGGCATCCAGGCTGCCTCCGCAATTAACATGGTTTCCTACATCAACCCGGCTGCAGCCTCAGGGAACAACATGACCGTTATTATGTGGTGTGAAGACATGGCAAAAGGGGTCCATGCCGTTAAATGTACTCGAATTGATCAAAATGCCAATGTTCTTGATCCTGAAGGAATAATTGTATCTGATACGATCGACGATGATACCGGGGATATGGCAGCGGCCTTCGATGGAACCAACTTCCTGATCGTATGGGAATCCGGAATGTATTCAATTCATGATGATATCCTCGGTTCCCGGTTAAGCACAGATGGAATTGTTATGGACCAGGGTGGTTTTATTATTGCCAATAAACAGGGTGACCAATGGGTTCCTGACGTAAGTTTTGGAAACGGAAAATATTTGGTAGTCTGGGGTGATGATTCAGAAGATGATGATGGAGATGTTTTTGGCACCATTGTACTACCCGACGGCACAGTGGCAAATACTTCCGGATTCCCGATAGCTAACCAGTCAGAAGCGCAACAGTTTCCTGCCATAGATTTTGACGGCACAAATTTCATCGTATCGTTTACCGACCTCAGGAATGGATGGGATACCTACGCAACTTGTGTTAGTCCGGATGGAACAGTGATCAACCCAGAAGGCTATGGCGTCGGCGCCTGGGAAAACACGAATGCCAGGTACGGTGATATCTCCTGCGGAACAAATTATACCCTTGCAGTGTGGGAAAATAAAAAATATCCCCTGGAGGTTGATGTTCAGGGCGGCAGAATCAGTATTCCGGATTATATCATGCCCGACAATGAAGGCTTTAATATCAGTATTGGCGCCTATGCACATGCAAATCCAACCTCGGCCTTCGATGGTACAAACTACCTCGTGGTGTGGGAGGACTGGCGCACCGGACAGATAGAAATATGGGGAACAAGAGTGAATACTTCAGGCGTAATTCTCGATCCCGATGGAATCAGGATCGGTTACAACGACACGTTGAAATTCTGGAACCCCTCAGTCGCTTTCAATGGTGCTGAATTTATGGTAACCTGGAATTCCTCAACCAGCGGGGGATATTCAGCAGGTGGCAGATTGTCACGCGTGACCAGTGATGGCGAAGTGCTGGATGACCCATGTATCACTATATACGATGAAAGTGATTTTTGCTGGCAGTTTAATGTCTGCTCCGATGGAGAACAATCTTTAATTGTCTGGTATGAATATACTTCCAATGCCTACGATATATTTGGATTACTAGTAGACCAGAATGCAACATTTGGTGAAATCTTTACGCTTTGCAGTGCAAATGGCGACCAGGATTTCCCAAGAATTGCCTTTAACGGGACAAATTATCTCGTTATATGGGAAGATTACCGCAATAGCACACACGATATTTACGGTACGCTGATCAGTACCGATGGAACAATATTAAATCCGGATGGTATTCAGCTTACAAACGGACAAAATTCAGCAAGCAATCCTGTGGTATGCAGCAATGGAAATAATTTCATGGTTTCCTGGCAAGCCGGCAGCATATCAAAGGAATCAATTTATGGGAGCATTGTAGCAAACGATGGTTCAATAATTATTAATTCTCAAACCTACTTTCCTGCCTCTACCTATGAACATGCCCAAAAACCGTCTGTTGCCTTCGATGGAAATGATTATTTGCTTTGCTGGCAGCTTTATTCCAATTCACATCCTGATCAGGATATTGTAGGGGTTGTTGTTGGCCCGGATGGGAATGCAGGCCAGGAGTTCACTATTGATAACAGCGAAGGTATCCAGTATGCTCCGAAACTTTGTCCGGGGAACAATGGCCAGATCCTGGCAACATACACAGGATTTACACAGGAAATCAACAGCCAGGAAGTAAATACCTTCCGATCCTACGGCAACTTTATTGACCAGTTAACCTGGCTAAATCCATCCAGGATAATGAATCCTGAAATTGATATTTATCCTAATCCCACTTATTCAAAATTTATAGTATACAACACACAATTTTTATCCATTGATAAAATTGAAATTCTTGACTTGTACGGAAAAGTGATTAAGGTTGAAAAACTACAAAATGAAAGTAACGAAAAGATAAATATAGATATAAGTAGTTTAACAGCAGGTGTATATTTCGTCAGGCTAATATCTAATAATCAAGTAATTGCCAAAAAAATAATAAAATTATAATGTTAAACCACTTAAATCACAACTTGTTCTGCTGAATATCCGGAATCAAGCACAGCACAACTATTGCGCTCTATTCCCGATTTTCATCAGGACAGGTTGTACCGAATGTGGTGAATGAACTAAATTAAAAGTATAAATCATGAAAAAAATTACCAAATTCCTACTTATTACTACTTATTTGATTGCTTTACAGATGCCATCCATCGCCCAGGATGGGTGGACTACAATCAGCAGTCCGGTTACCAACCAGTTGAACAGCGTATTTTTTATCAATTCCACAACAGGATTCATTTCCGGTAATTCCGGAACCTTGCTGCAAACAACCGATGGAGGACAAACATGGATTGAGATTGAAAGCAACACGGTGGAGGCATTGAACGACATTTGTTTTGTGAATGAAGAATGCGGATATATCTGCGGTTCAAGCGGGAAACTGCTAAAAACGGTTTCGGGGGGCACTTCCTGGGAACTCATCAGCACCGGAACATATTCCATTTATTATTCGGTATATTTCTCATCGCTTGCCGAAGGGTTTGCAGTCGGGGAATATGGCATGATAGCCTACACTTCTGATGGCGGGGATTCCTGGACCTTCCAGGATAACCCGGCAACTTTCGGATTATATGGTATAAATTACGGATCACCCTCTCACATGGTCGTTGGAGATGGAGGCATGATCCTGCACTCAGAAAATTCAGGCTCAACATGGACCCAGATCAGTGTTGGCATCTCCAAAAGACTCCGGAGCGTTATCCCAAGAGGCTCGCAGATATTGATCGCAGGGAATGAAGGTATCACCCTTAAGTCCTCCGATGGAGGGCAAAACTGGACCGCACAATACCTTACCCCCTCCAACCTGAATGATATGTCTTTCCCGAATGGTGGAAATATTGGCTGGGTCGCCGGAAACAGTGGTAATATTTGGTATTCCAATGACTTTGGCGAAAACTGGATAAAACAGACTTCAGGGACTACACGTGACCTTAACGGAGTATTCTTTCTGAATGCTTCCAATGGCTGGGCCGTAGGCGATTATGGCACGATCCTTCATTACACAGGATCTGCAGCGCCCAGAACCGTTTACGTTGATGACGACAATAATTCAGGAATTGAAGACGGAAGCCTCGACCACCCCTACAATACTGTCGCCGAAGGTCTGAACGATGCCGCAGCCGGGGATACCGTATATGTCTTTTGCGGAAACTATCCGGAAACACCTTTAACATCCCTTAACCTGAAAGCCGGGGTTACTGTAAAAGGTGAAAATTCTTCCTGTACCATCATCAACATTCCCTTTATCAATACCGCCCCCTATACAGAACACCTCACTGCTATCAAAAATGTAGATATCCCCTCGGCAACAGTGAATATTTTGGGTGGCGGCCCCGTCTTTTCGGAATTCTATATTGGCGGTTCCCGGGTGCGGCATAACCTGTTGTACGTTACCGCTACCAAAGGAGAAACATTAAACGAAGGAAACAAACTGACTGTTGAGAACTGCACTATTGAAGGTGATATTTTCATTGAGGGAGATGATGTGACCTACGTTCAGATTAACGATAACACCTTTATAAATGCAGGTATCCGTGATAACTCAGGAGCCCCGGCCGGCCTGGAAGCCCATTTCATTGAAAACAACATCTTCGAAATGGTTGTTCCATCAGGTTCCTGCGATACGATAATCAAGGCAACTTCAGGCTCCATTACCATCAGGAACAATACCTTCGATATCACAGGCAAAGCAACGGGTATGCACCTCGAAAGCGGATCCCCTACAAATATTACAGGAAACAGGATTACTTTCAGCGATCCTGCACCGCTGCCGAAAACCGCTGGGATCAACAACAAAGCAGGAAGCGGTGAGGTTTCAGGAAACATTATCACCGGAGGGTATTACGGCTATATTAGCAACAGCCAGGCCGGCATTTTCGAAAACAACAGCATTACAAAATCTCACACCGGATTTCTGAGCAGCGGAATGGAGAGAGTCAGGAATAATACTATCTCCGATTGTCGCGGGAACGGAATAATAGCCAACGGACTTGCCGGCCCCATTGAAATGAACACCATTGCTGAAAACGACAGTGCCGGCATCGTGGTATTTGCCCCTATTAACCTGGGAGGAGGCCTTGACGACGGTGAAGGTAAAAACATCCTGCAATACAATGGCACCCATGGATTGGTTATACGGTACCAGCCGGCTTCACAGGAAACACTTTTTGCAAAATATAACCTCTGGGATCACGAGACACAATCCGAAATCCTGGGAAATGACATCCTGAATGAAGGAGACCCGAACCTCACCCTCAACATTGAAGGATTTATCACCCTGCCCACCGCTCCGGTATTGCTCGCTCCCGGGAACAATAGCCAGGAAGTGGGCGCAAATCCGGTTTTAAGCTGGGAGCAGACAGGAATGACGGACGTGTACAGCTTGCAAATCGCTGAAGATGCCGGGTTCACTTCCATAACAATTGATACCGGTAACCTTACCCAGGTGGAATTCAATGCAACCCTTCAACCGGAAACCCATTATTACTGGAGAGTTAAAGCCGACAACCTTGCCGGAGAAAGCGACTGGAGCGAAGTTTGGGGGTTTTCCACCACTGTGGCAGGAATCGGCGAAGACAATATATGGGGAAGCAGGATATTCATCTGGCCCAATCCAGTCTCAGACATTGTCCATTGCCGGTTCGACATGGCCCATATTCCACATTGCCGTGTTGATGTGTATGACATGGGTGGAAAGTCCACTGGCTTATTTTATGAAAGCAAACCGGATTCAGATGCGATACAACTGGATATAAGCAGTCTGCCATCAGGAATTTATTTTATCCGGGTGCAAATTGATCATCAAATTATGGTTAAAAAGGTTATTAAAAAATAATAATGAACCACACCGGCACAATAGGACATATTAGGTCTATTGTGACCTATTGTGCCTAATGTGGTAAAAAAAAACTACTATGAAAAAAACATGTTTATCATTGATCTTAGCAATCGTGTCCACACTTATCACAGGACAAACCTCCATTGATTTGACCTTTACAGCACAGTACGAAGGTCAAAATGTCTCACTTGACAGCATCCTTATCGAGAACCTGACCCGGCCCGGTATTTTAATGGTCTATTCCGACACGGCCATCTCATTGGAAATAACAACAGATATTTCTGAGAACCCATCATCCGCTAATGGTGATCTTAACGTTTTTCAAAACTATCCGAACCCGGCAAGATCTTTTACAAACATTGAGGTCTATATACCGGAAGATGAAATCCTGAATATTCGCATTACGGATATTCTCGGGCGTGACTTGTGTTCTCACTCCGCCCTGTGCGAAAAAGGCACTCACAAATACCGCTTATACCCGGGCAATGAACAGTTTTGTTTCTTTACGGCATCCTCTAAAAACTCAATCCGTACTATCAAAATTTCCAACTCACCGTATGCCGCGGATAACAAATGCAGTTTACATTACATGGGTTTAAAGCAGGTATCAAACCATTTCAAAGCATACGAAGGCATTTATGCCTTCCCCTTTCTGCTCGGAGATGAACTAAGGTTTACAGGATATGCCAATAATTCAATTGATATCCTGGGAAGCGATGTCATCCAGGATGCACCCCAGTCAAATTCATCCTATACCTTCACTATTAAGGAAGGGATCCCTTGTCCGGGACTACCCTGGTTCGATTATGAAGGGAAAACATACCGTACCGTTCAGATCGGAGGCCAATGCTGGATGCAGGACAACCTGGATGCCGGTTCCATGATCCCGCACACAACCCTGATGCAAAACAACGGCACAATCGATAAATACTGTTACAACGATAATTCCGCGAATTGTGACGTGTATGGCGGCTTATACCAGTGGGATGAAATGATGAACTATTCCACAACTCCCGGAACCCAGGGGATCTGTCCCGCGGGATGGCATATCCCTACTATTGCAGAATGGACGGAACTGATTACTTTCCTGGGAGATTACCCGAGCGAAAAACTTAAAAAAGCCGGCACAGAACTCTGGGGTTGCAGCAACGACATGGCAACCAATGAAAGCGGCTTCACCGGCATCCCGGGTGGTGCTTTTATGGACTGGAGCGGCAGCTTCCTGGCCCTGACTCTCGAAGGGGATCATTGGTCTTCAGACGATTTTGGCACTACTAACGGAGCCAACCGCGGTTTGGTTTGCAACGGGGTTTATATCCTGGAAGGCAGCTATGATAAACATTCTGCTATATCTGTCAGGTGTTTGAAAAACGAATAACCCCTTAGACGCCTGGGACTCTAATGAACGCTAAGGGTTCCTGGCTTTTATATGTGTCCTAAGTGTCTATGTGGTTCAATATTAATAGCCATGAAAAATATAATTATTGCTTTTGCTTTCCTGTTCGCATTGCATGGATTGCATGCACAAACCATTTATGTTGATATCACAAACAATACAGGAATTGAGGACGGCACCCAGGAACATCCGTTCAATACCATCAACGAAGCATTGAATATTGCCCAAAACCTGAATACTATCTCCATTGCCGCCGGAACCTATCCCGAAGATTCGCTGCTGATTACCAGAAATGTACATATCAAAGGTATCAGCAATTCCGAGACCATCATAGAAGGTTTATATATCTTATCCGGAGCAGTGGACATCATGCCGGTTACCATCCAGGATCTGGCCTGCAAAAACATCGTGCTCAGCGACAGCAGCATCCTGAAAACTTCGCTGAGCATACTGGGTTGTAAACTAAATACCTTTTCAAACGACATTTCTATTATTGACTCAACAGGATGTCTCTATTTGTCAGCCAATACGGTTGACGACAGCATCCACCTTTATGTTCCGCTTTGCAAAGGCATTATTGAAATCATTGATTGTGAAACAGCAGATCATCTGGCACTCTATTTTTCCAGTTTGCGGGAGGGCAAAGTGTCTTTGAATGGGAATTTGGTCGGAGGTGACATGAAAATTTCAACGATTTCCAAAAAGGATACCCTGGTTGTAGCAAACAACGACATAAATGGCAACCTGGAAATTTCATCTGTCGCTTCAGCCCCTGATATCATTAATGATAACCAAATAGGATTGAACACTAAACTATCCGCTGTTTCGTCCTCCGGATTTCAGTTCAAAAACAATCAGATAGTGCAGGGATCTCTGTCAGGTAGTTTTACTGCACTGGACTCAGCGGAGGTAACCGGCAATACCCTTAACAATGGTGGAATTTACTTCCATTGTGTATCCACTAATCTTGTAATACGTCAAAACACTATCCAAACGGATGGATCCAGATGCGGCATTAAACTACAGACTGTTGCCGGAGGTACTATAGAGAATAACTTCATAACCCTCCCTTACATAGTACCATCAGGACTTCCTTTTGCAGAAGACACAAACGCAATATGCGGTATAAGAATCCATTCGGTGGCATTCAGAGGAATGAGGGGGAATAAAATAAACGGCGGAACCTATGGTACATATCTGTATGCCACAGCTTCAAACAACTTTGCTCAGAATGAGATCAACAACGCACATTATGGGTTGTACCTGTCATCTGCGTCGGCCAGGATAGACAGCAATCTCGTTGAACTGTGCACCGGAGATGGTATGGTACTCGACTTCCCGGAGGAATGGGATACCAGTGCGGTTTCACTGAATCATAATATCATCAGGGACAATGGCGGCCACGGCATTTGGGTTAAGGATGCAATTACAATGGGCAGACTGAATGAACCCGGTACCGGCTATAATACAGTTAAAAACAATGGAGGCTATGACCTGTACATTGAAACACCGGCGGAACTGATCGATACCATCTGGGCACAGAACAACGAATGGTCGCACGATACTGAAAGCGACGTGGGATTGTTTGACGTATATGATAACAGCGATGACCCTTCCAAAGCCCTTGTGATCTACTCCCCCGTTTTGCATTTCGGCATCAATGATATCGAAGAAAATGAGGAGCTTATGTTGTGGCCCAATCCAACCTTAGGGAAATTAAACATTAAAAATGAAGAATTAAAAATTGACAAAGTAGAGTTAGTCGATTTGTTCGGAAAGATACTGATGGTCAACATACCTGAACCTGCAACCAGTAACCTGCAACTTGACATCAGTCGTATTTCTCCAGGAATCTATTTTTTAAAAATAATAACTGATGGCCAAATGATTGTAAAGAAGGTTATAAAATCATAAACATGAACCACAATAGACACAACCTGTCCCGATAATAATCGGGATAGAACACATTATATCTACTGTGCTCTATTGTGGCTATTGTGGTAAATAAAAATCTGTACATAATTTGATCTTGACAATATCCTTAATTATTATGAATTCAAAGTTACTCCACTACCATGAAAACAACCTTTACCTTCTCCCTTTTTACAATGGCGTTGAGCTTTTCCATGTGCCTCTATGGCCAATGGCAGCAAACCTCCGCCCCCACTGAAACGGTCAATGCTTTGCAAGCTAATGATGAAGTCGTCCTGGCCTCAACTGGTGAATCCAATTTCCTGGTTTCATCCGACCATGGCGAAACATGGACTCCATCAGGAACAGGATTGCCCCCATCCAGTTTGAAGGATATAATCAGTGTACCCGGTACCCAGACATTCTATGCCTGGACATCTGATGGAATATACAAGACTGAAAATAATGGAAGTATTTGGACTGAAGTAACGACTTCCATTGAAAATCTGAATTTCGTCTATTATTTTAACGGATTTCTCTTTGCCGGTGCAGGATATGGAGCAAACCAGGGACTGAACCGGTCATCCGATGGCGGGCAGTCATGGGATCCGATAACCAATGGACTGACTTCTAACGGAGTGGATTGCATGGCCCATGACAATGACTTCCTTTATGCGGGTCTGGTTGGTACAGGTCCTGGCACCGAACCCGGTGTGTTCAGGTCGTCCGATAACGGAACAAACTGGGAGTTTGCAAGTACCGGGCTTGTGCAGGATATTAACGGGTTGGCAACGCTCGGTGACAGGTTATATGCCTATACATATTCCTTTGTTTATTATTCTACAGATCAGGGCGCAAGCTGGGAGTATACTTCCGGGCTAATAAACGGAATTCCTATAATCCAAATAATTCCAGCCGGAAACCACCTTTTGGCATGTCAGTTCACAGGCCCGTCAAAACTGGAAAACAACAGCAACATATGGGAACAATGGCAGGAAGGTATGAGTACCATGTATGCTTCGGCCTTCACAAAGGATGATGTTTTCGCCTATTGTGGTATAGGATCGGAAGGGATTTGGAGAAGGTCACTGGAGGAACTGACCGGGGAAAATGAATTGGGCGCAGGAAAAGAGAAGTTCGAATGTGTGCTAAGCCCAAACCCGGTTGTGGACATTGCTCATTGTCGATTCGACATTTCTCAATTTGCATTTTGCAAAATCGAAATGTTTGATATAACCGGGAGAAGTTCGGGAATGTTGTTCAAAGGAAAACCTGCTTCGGATGTAATTCAATTTGACCTAAGTTATTTACTGCCGGGGATTTATTTCTTTACGGTAGAAACTGAAAATCAAATAATTGCAAGAAAGATCGTTAAATTATGATAATGAACCACATTAGGCACAATAGGGCACATAGAATCCTATCTGTAACTATCCCGATAAATCGGGACAAGTTGAGTTCTATTGTGCATATGTTGGTAATATAAAAATATCAGCCATGAAAAAACTCATCTTCATTTTGCATTTTTCATTTTTTATTTTTTATTTTTCATTTGGACAACAGGGCGCCATCCAGCTCCCTGTCACCGGCCAGACAACAAGCTATTATCCCGGAGACGATGGCGACCTGCAGATGGGTGTTCAGTGGCCAACACAGCGGTTTACAGATCATGGCAATGGAACATGCACGGACACCTTGACAGGTCTGATTTGGCTGACTGATGGCAATCTCATGGCTTCGCGTGATCCTGACTTCGACCAGGATTACAATGCCGGGGACGGATCAGTAAATTGGACAACGGCACTGGATTATGTCGCCAGATTAAACCAGGATCATTATCTTGGGTATAACAATTGGCGGTTGCCGAACATACAGGAATTAATGTCGCTGCTTGACCTCGGCGTGCCTGACACGGCACTTTCACTCAATCATCCTTTCCATAACATTCAACAATCCTATTGGAGTTCAACAACAGGATACGACAAGGGTATCGCCTTTGTTATAAATATGTTTGAATGGGAAATCAATTCCGTTCCGGATGGCTGGCCCGGACAGGTGCACTGGTACAGAAAGGAACTTGATTTGAATTATTATGCCGACAAAAGAAAAGTTTACGTTCTGCCGGTGAGAGGCGAGCTGGGAAACGGCTTGATTAAGCTTCCCCGAACCCACCAGGAAAAAAGTTATTACCCGGGAGATGACTTAGACCTTTCCTTCGGCATACCCTGGCCAACGCCAAGGTTTATTGACCATAACGACAGCACGGTTACCGATCGCCTGACCGGGCTCATGTGGACTCAAAATGCCAACCCTTTTGGATTGTTCGGCTTCGGTTGGGAAGATGGAATAACTTGGGGCCAGGCATTAGGGTATATTGACTCACTTAATAATTTATATTATTCAGGCCATAACGACTGGCGCCTGCCCAACCGAAATGAGATGCTTTCATTAAGGGATTTTGGAGGAGAATATTTATATTCTCATTTACCTCAGAACCATCCATTTACTCACCCGCACTCTTCATACTGGACATCCACTACCTCGGCCAGTTCTTCAGATAGGACACATGATGTATGTATTACCCTGACAGATGTTACACACGAACTGGATAAGGAACCTGCAAAATTCAGGCGGGTGTGGCCTGTAAGAGATGATAACTCACCCCTGACACCCGGATCTATTCAGGGAAATATCATGCAACAGGGCGAACCATTAAAGGATGCTATACTTCAACTATCAGGGCCAATAAATGCAAACGTGCACACCAACGAAAACGGCGACTATGCTTTCAGCCATTTACCTCCTGGAAATTATACACTTATACCTGAAAAGCCTTATTATACCTTCGACCCGCCATCAATTAACCTGACAATTTCCGATCAATCGGAAATCAGAAACTTTACAGCATCACTCACTGCTACACATGGCTGGCGAAATCTACGGAACAACTTGCCCGAATCAGGCGGAATAAGAGATATGCATTTTATCGGCCAGAAGGGTTGGCTGGCAGGAGGCGCAGATAAAATGTACTATACGCCCGACGGTGGAGAAACATTCGAAATACAGTATTTGCCGGAAAAAGCTGGAATAACAACTTCCATATGCATGAAAAACATTATGGAAGGATATGTGGTAACAGCAAACGGAGTCATACTGAAAACTATCAATGGTGGTAGTGAATGGAATATTATCCACGAACCCGGAGGGGTACTCAACGCAATCACCTTTCCGCCAGCTTCAGATACAGGATATACTTGTGGCAGTAACGGAACAATATGGGCGTTTGATGATAATACGATAACAAATATATCACCGGCAGGCGTATCAGATGATTTACTTTCTGTATCCTTTCCTGAAAGTAATGGTGATGGAAAGGTATGCGGCCATACGACCATTAGAAGATTTTTTAACAGCACATGGAATAACCTTCAGTTCTATGATAGCTCCCGCGATTACTTCTCAATCTTTTTCATCAATGACCTGGAAGGATGGGCTGCCGGATCAGAAGGCTTTATTATTCATACCACTGATGGCACCAGCTGGTTATTGCAGACGACAAATATTACACATTCACTTTTTGATATTTTCTTTCTTAATTTATCTGAAGGCTGGACCGTTGGCTACGATCATATCCTAAAGACCACCAACGGCGGGGAAGAATGGTTACTGGATGCTTCGGGATTTACCGAAGGCATGTCATTAACAACCGTGTATTTTGTTTCACCGGATGAGGGATATGTTGGTGGAAATGATGTCTTTCTGAAGTATGGCAGCCTTACAGGCATTGAAGATGACGAACAAGGCTCTGTTTTCCAAAATAGCTGGGATGTTGTTATCTATCCAAACCCTACTACCTCTCAGTTCAAAATTCAAAGTCCAAAGTTCAAAGTTCCACTTAATGTTATTAAAGTTGAAATAGTTGACATCTATGGCAAAGTGGTTTTAGAAGAAAAGAAAGGGAGAGGTGAAGAGGACACGAGTCTGGATGTGAGCAAATTGCCGGCAGGCGTTTATTTCGTCAGAATAATGACTAAAAATAAAATGATTGTGAAAAAAGTCATCAAACAATAATTTTAATATTAAATATCCATAAAACTTAAAATCATGAAAAAAATATTACAAAGCTTACTGTTCTTGATGGTGATTTCAATAACAGCAATTTCTCAAAATAGAATTACGCCCGGAAGCACCACGATCAGAGAACCGCAGCATGGTATTAAATCAAAAGCTGGTTTTTCAACTGAACTCATTTTAGAAAACCCAGGGACGACAACTTTTAAAATGCTGTGCAATAATGACTATTTGCTAATGGAGCAAGTTGATGAAGATTGGGATCAGAATGAATCTATCTGGGAAATAGAATATAAGTTTACCTACACATACGATATTTCCAATAACAACCTGATAGAAGAGCTGAAGGAATGGTACTATTCAACCAACAACGTTGTCAATTTTTCAAAAAGGGTTTACATATATAATGGTGACAATATCCTGGTTGAAGATGTACTCCTGGCATGGGACACATCTTACTGGGAAAATAATTATAAGCGAACCTATTTTTATGATGCGAACAACAACCTGGTTGAAGAGCGGCACTTTACATGGTCAATGCAATCAGAATGGCGCAATTTAAAAAAGTTTATTAACGCATATGATATCAATAATAACCTGATACAAACCACTAATACTTATTGGAATGGTTCAACCTGGGTGAATGACGAAAAACACACATACCTGAATGATGGAAACAATAACCTTATTGAAAGTGTAAGGCAAGACTGGGACGGCTCCGACTGGGTAAATTACTGGAAATTAACGTACCTCTATGATGAAAACAATAACCCGGTTGAAATTTGGAGGAAATCCTGGAATGGATCTGAATGGGTAAATGCGGTAAGATACTTATCCACATTTGATCAGAATAACAACATGATCATGTCGTTGACTCAAACCTGGGACGGTTCCGGCTGGTTTGATGAGCATAGGTATCTTTATACTTTTGATAATAAAAACAACCAGGTTAAAATGCTGTCGCAGACATGGTTTGATTATAAGGGCGAGGCGTATTGGCTGAATCAGGATAAAAGCACATTCTATTACCTGCCAGCCGGAAGCGAAACTATTGAATATAATCGCTCTGATCTGAATAAAGCAATAGAAGATTTTCAAACCACCGAAGATGACCTGCTTGTTGAGTTAAACAAGTTTGGGTATAAAACACAAGCATTGATCGGTGTGGAAGTAGTAATAGATTCCGTACTGCATTCATCTGACAGTGACCTGGAATTCACATTGACACACAAAGGTATAAGTGAGGTAATTATTTACCATGCCGGAGGAGACGGGGATAATTTTATTGGGACAAAGCTTACCGATAATGCGTTAGATTCAATCTCCAAAGGAACTGCACCCTTCGCTGGTATATACAAACCGGAAAACCCATTATCGCTTTTTACGGGAACAGATCCTGAAGGAACATGGACTTTGAGCATCTATGATGGTGTTGCCGGAAACACAGGATCATTGCAGGCATGGAGCATTATTTTGATATACTCATCGAGCAGTGGGATTGAGAATAACCATCCAAACAAACCGGATGATATTTATATCTACCCGAATCCGGTGACAGATATAATCCATTGCCGCTTCGGCATTCCTCATTATTCATGCTACAAAATCGAAATTCTTGATCTTTTGGGAAAAAGTACAGGAATATTATGTGAAGGTAATACGGCTTCCGGGAAGGTTCAGGTCGATGTGGGTCAACTGCCAGCAGGGGCCTATCTCTTTAAAATTCAGATGAAAGATAAAATATTGATTAGCAAGTTTATAAAAAAATAAAACAACTAAGGCACTTAAGGCACTAAGAAGCATATATAAAGACAAATCCTTAGTATACAACAGTGGCCTTAGTTCCTGAGTGGCAAAGTACATTGAACTGCAAATTGGAGCTGTTATGCCTGATGTGGCAAAAATATTCTAATTTCCATTAATAACCATTAAAATCAATCCATTAAGTATGAAAACATTTACAACTTATTTCCTGTCCTTTCTTGCACTGTGCTTTTCCCTGGGGGCAACTGGTCAATGGACACAATCCACACTGCCTTCCAATTATGCAGTAAGCGATATCCTTTTTTACGGAAACATGGCTTATGTCGCAACCAACGGGAATGGGGTATTTCAAACGCAGGATTTTACTAACTGGACTCCATCCAATTCGGGTATTACAACTTCGGTTATCTATGAAGTGATTTCAGCTGTTGAGGGAGCCTATATCACCCTTTATGCCGCAACCGATGCCGGTCTTTTCCGGTCTACCATGCTTGGATTTTCCTGGAGCCCTGTAAATAACGGTTTAAGCAATCTGAATGTATATACCGTTGAATCAGATGGCGTTAATCTGTTCATTGGCAATGGTGACGGAACATACAGGTCAGACGACTACGGACAGAACTGGTCGGAAATGACCATTGGCGCCCCCTCTCAAACAACCCTCTGCTTCTTTCATAACGACAGTGATGTCCTGGCAGGATTGATCAACCCGGGCGATTACCTTTACCGATCAACAGATCAGGGCGTTACATGGAATCCTTACGGTACTGGATTATATGAAACCCAACAAATTGCCAAACTCGGAAATGAACTATTTGCAGTTTCAGGTACCGTGCTGTACCATAGCACAGATAACGGTTTAACATGGAATCTTGTCGGTCCGGGCTTACCTCCCGGCACATATATTACCGATTTGGCAACCAGTGATGAATATCTCTATATAGCCACAATGCTCGGGGGATATGTCCAGCATACCGACAGTACGAACTTCCGCATGATAACTGCCCAATTACCCCTTGGTGGTCACAATCTTACCGCTGTTGCTATTAATGAAAACTGGATCGTGTTCAGTTCTCAAAACGATGGCCTTTGGTACCGCCCCCTACATGTAACCCAAACCACAGAAATAACCCCCACCATAAACTCCGTCTCCTGCAATCCCAATCCTGCTTCAAAAATAGTTAACGTTGCTTTTTCATTATCAGGATACACTGATCTCCAGATTCGATTATTTAATCTGGCTGGAGAAGAAATTCATCAAAGTAAAAACCTGAGTCTGTCTTCCGGAGATCATAAGATTATAATGGATTTGAATGAACTTCCTGCCGGAGTGTATTTCTGCACTGTGCAATCAAAGCAAAATAGTTTAACTAAAAAGTTAATTATTCAATAGAAACCACAATAGGCACAATAGATTCTATTGTGATTCGGTACCAGCTTCGTTCTCATGTTGATCATGTCATTCGGACTATCCGTCATCTTCAGTCTTATCGGATACGAAAACCTCTGCTGGCTCAAAGGTTTCCTGTGGGGACTCTTCTTTGGTGCAGTGTTTGCAGGAACATCAGCAGGCATTAACTATCTCTATCAAAGAAAATCCTTTCGCCTGTGGGCCATTGATGCTTTTTACCAGATCCTGATGATAGGGATCATGGGTATCATACTGGCATCGTGGCATTAATTCAATGATAACAGCTAATATTTTTCGTATTTTTGCACCGAATTAAAAATCACCCGGTGTAATGAAAACGAAAACTATTATCGCGGTAGCCATTACCGTGCTTTTCTTTGTCCTTCCTGTTTTTTCACAAAGTGACAATACTCCCGTTCAAAGGGATACTGCAAATTATCCTTACTGGATAGAAATGATGCAGGATCCTGAAGCAAACTTTTTTGATGTACAACGTGCCTTTGAAATTTACTGGCAAGACAGGCCAATTACCAAGGCTTCAGGATGGAAACCATTTAAAAGATGGGAATACAGGATGCAGTCGAGAGTTTTGCCCAATGGCGAACGCAGGCCTGCCGACCATACTTTCAGGGAATTCACCAGGTATCTGGAAACCCATCCTGAAACAAAATCCCCTTCCGGAAACTGGGTGAACAAAGGGCCATTTCACTTGCCCTCGGAAAAAGGATATGAAGGTCTGGGAAGGCTCAACGCCATTGCCTTTCATCCCACCGACCCGGACATAATCTATGTTGGATCCCCCTCGGGAGGTTTATGGGAAACTTCTGATGGTGGCGACAACTGGGTTAGCTATACCGATGATCTCCCAACACTGGGAGTATCTGCCATTATGGTCAATTACAACAATCCCGATATTATCCTTATGGGCACAGGCGACCGTGATGCAGGTGATGCGGTCGGAATGGGCGTTTTCAAATCCACAGACGGTGGAACTACATGGTCCGTTTCCAATACCGGAATGGATAACCGAATTGTCGGCCGCCTGCTCCAACACCCTGTCGACCACAATGTTGTATATGCTGCTGCCAGCGGTGGCATTTACAAATCCACCGACCTGGGCGATACCTGGGTGAACAAGAAAGGCGGTAACTTCAAAGACATCGTGTTCCGTACCAATGATCCTTCCATCCTTTTTGCCACTTCCAACGGCAACTTTTACCGCTCCGACGATGACGGCGAAACCTGGACTGAAGTTACAAACGGCCTTCCCGGCGGCTCCCGTGGTGTAATAGGCGTTACTCCTGATGATCCTGATTATGTATATTTCCTGCTTACCAACTCCGACTCGTATAAAGGGCTCTATCGTTCTACTGATGGAGGATTTAACTTTACCCTCATGTCTGACTCTCCTAACATTATGAGCTGGGGCTGCGAGGGCGGCAGCGGTGGTCAGGCCTGGTATGACCTCGACATTGCCGTCGATCCCCTCAACAAAGATATTATCTACGCAGGCGGTGTTAACTGCTTCAAATCCACCAATGGCGGATCATCCTGGAATATCAGCTCCCACTGGTGGGGCGATTGCAGTGTCCCTGCGGTACACGCCGACCTCCACGTACTCGAATGGAACCCGGTTGACGGCAGACTATATGCCGGTAACGATGGTGGTATTTACTACACCGAAAACGGAGGATCCTCATGGCCGGAAATTACCGATGGCCTCCCCATCTCCCAGGTATACAAAATCGGGCAAAGTGCCACGGTCAGGGATAAAGTTATCAACGGATACCAGGATAACGGAACCTCCACCTGGATGGAAGGTAACGATTGGCAGACTACCCGTGGCGGCGATGGTATGGAATGTGCCTTCGACCATAAAGACGCTGCATACTCCTATGCCACCGTATATTACGGAAGCATCGACAGATATTATAACAATAGCTGGAACGGTAATGTGGCCAGCAACGGAAATTACGGAATCAATGAAGATGGCGCCTGGATCACCCCTTTCATCCTGGATGAAGAAGATCCAAACACCATGTTTGTGGGATACAAAAACGTCTGGCGTTGTAATAATGTTAAGGCACCCACAGGACAAATTACCTGGGATAAAATTTCCGACAACCTTGCAGGAAGCAATTCC
>Ga0180009_10000613_pt1 | contig 48041 bp, 41 predicted proteins | sample OS_PC_MetaG_FD_123537 | JGI IMG/M metagenome (GOLD analysis project Ga0180009, IMG submission 123537) | Groundwater microbial communities from the Aspo Hard Rock Laboratory (HRL) deep subsurface site, Sweden - OS_PC_MetaG | ecosystem: Environmental > Aquatic > Deep subsurface > Groundwater...
TTAAGATAAGGAAAAGATTCATATTTCAATTCCTAAATTCCTAAATTCCTGAATTCTACGAGTGTCCAATTTTCATGCAAACTGTACAAAAACAAACGAGAACAACTACTTAACCACTCAACTCCTTAACCACTTAACGAGGTCTGATGTATATATTTGATACAGATTGTCTGAGCAATATCCTCAAGAAAGATCCTTCACCTCTGCTGTTAAAAAAACTGAGCTCATTGCCCAAAGATCTGCAATTTACAACCTCAATAAATGTTTCTGAGATATATTTTGGGGCCTATCGTTCAAAAAACCAAAAAAAAATCCTGACTGCTTATGAGGATAAAATTTTCCCAAATGTGAATATCTTCCCTTTTGACACGGAAAGCGGCAAGATTTATGGTCGATTAAAGACTCTTTTAGAGAAAAAAGGCCTTCCAAAGAGCGAGCCTGATCTAAGGATTGCCGCAATAGCTATTCAACACAAAATGGTTTTAGTTACAGGGAATAAAAGGCATTTCATGGATATTCCCGGACTAAATATTGAGGACTGGATCATTGGAGATTAATCGATTTAGAGCATAATCTGGCCTAAACCTTGTGAACATCAACTTCTTTTGGTGGTTCGCCATCCCGACCCTTGCAGCCAGAGCCATTCCTACTCACTTTGAACAATTGAATGGTGAACTTCTCACATTGGTTCAGCTAATCCCGCTTGATTCTTGGATTGGGAAATGAGGAACACTTATGCGCTTTTTCAATACAGCAGGACCTGTGAAATGCGATAAGCACTATTGTCTGCCCCCACTGGAACGATTTGTACTCGATGATGTGCTGGAACTAATGGAGCAGGAAAAGTACTTTGTGCTCCATGCGCCCAGACAGACAGGGAAAACGTCATGCCTTTTGGCGCTTATGGAATATCTGAACAGTGCAGGAGATTATCGCGCTCTCTATTTTAACGTGGAAGTTGCGCAATCCGCGAGAGGAGATGTTAAGAGGGGGATAAAGGCCATCCTAAACGAGGTCGGTTCGTGGGCGGCCGACTTTCTGGACGATCCATTTGTAAAAATGGTAGCTTCAGAGGTTTTGGAAAAAGCAGGTGAAGATGCTGCTTTAAGCGAAGTGCTGACATTATGGTGCAGAGAAAGCCCGAAACCCATCATTCTTCTCATTGATGAAATAGATGCTCTTATGGGGGACACATTGATTTCGGTACTTCGGCAACTCCGTGCTGGTTACCCCAAACGTCCTAAGTTTTTTCCTCAGAGTATTATACTTTGTGGTGTGCGGGATGTGCGGGACTACCGGATTCATTCGGCCAAGGAAAAAGAAATAATTACGGGTGGGAGTGCCTTTAATGTGAAAGCGGAGTCACTGAGGCTTGGCGATTTCAAAAAAGAGGGAGTGCAAATTTTTTTCAGTCAACACACACAGGAGACCGGCCAGCGTTTTGAACCGGAAGCCCTGGACCGGGTATGGGAGCTAACAGAGGGGCAGCCCTGGCTGGTGAACGCCCTGGGATACGAGGTCTGCTTTAAGATGAAAGAAGGCCGGTACAGGAGTCGGGTGATCACTTTGGAAATGATCGACAAAGCCAAGGAAAATATTCTTTTGAGGCGCGATACCCACATTGATCAATTGGCTGACAAGCTCCAGGAAGAGCGTGTCAGGAGGGTGGTGGAGCCAATACTGGCAGGAGGAGAACACCCTGAGCGAATACCGGTTGACGACATTTCCTATGTACATGATCTTGGGCTAATAAAAACAGAAGGCCAAATTCGGATCGCCAACAAGATATATCAAGAGGCTATTCCCCGTGAACTCACATACAGCACCCAGTTGACCATCAGCCAGGAAGCATCCTGGTATGTTAAGGATATTGATGGTTCACTTGCCATGAATAAGCTTTTAATAGCATTCCAACAGTTCTTCCGCGAACACTCCGAGTATTGGGTTGAAAGATTTGAATATAAAGAAGCCGGCCCCCAACTATTACTCCAGGCTTTCCTTCAGAGGATTATCAATAGTGGCGGTAGTGTGGAACGGGAATATGGTTTAGGACGAATGCGGACCGATCTTCTTGCGATATGGCCATACAAAAATGGGGTTCAAAAAATCGTTTTGGAATTGAAAATACTCTACGGGTCATTGAACTCCACAATTGAAAAAGGAGTCCGACAGACCTGGGAATATATGGATCATTGTGGCGCAACCGAAGGGCATCTTGTGATTTTCGACAGGGGCAAAGAGAAGAACTGGGAAGAAAAAATATTCAGGAAAGAAGAAACGTATAAAGGGAAAAGGATAGGTGTCTGGGGAATGTGAACAGGTGAATTATTGGCCTATGTTTCAACAAGAATACTAAAACCCTTGGGTTTCTTTTGATATGGAAAGCGGGGGGATTGACGATTGGCTAAGTCTTTTAAAGGCAAAAAATGGTTGATAAAGAAATTATCGAGAATTTATGTATTTCTATCCGCGGGTATCTAAACGAGCTCATGGAAGGCTAAGATATCGAATGGGGAAAATTTGTAAAGGACATTTGCGTGCCGTTTGCTGAACAGGCAAACATGACCAGACTTGCCGCAATTATCGGAGGGGAGGCGGTCATCTTGCATGTGATTCCAAGGACAACTATTGATTTAGACATCCTGGTTTTGGGTGAACCCTGAACCACTGAACCATTGAACCCGTAAACGGTTATGGTGAGACATTGGCTGATATCAAGAAGGATGACATAAAAGATGCGAAAAGACTATTTGACCCTACCCTCTTTTGGGATGCGGAGTCAGTAGACATAGAACAGCATGCTGGCTATGTCATTGCCAGGGTTCTGGATTTTGGGGATGAGAAGGACTTGAAGACTCTTAGGGAAATATACGCGGATAAAAAGTTAATTGGGGTTGTAAGAAAAAGAAAGGGACTGTTGAGTATGACCAGGCGTTTTTGGTCAGTATATTTCAATATCACACTTCCGGGGTTGAAAGATGATCGAGGATGTGCTTCCACAGAACGCCCTTAATTTGATTGATAAGCTTGTAAATCAGTTGGATACCTTTTACCTCGCCGGGGGCACTGCCCTTGCCATGCAATTAGGCCACAGAATTTCCGAAGATCTTGTTTTTTTTGTTGACAGGGCATTTGATGCCGAAGCTCTAAAGAATAGAATCCTTCCGGAAAAAGTTTCATCAATTCGTCCAGGGACTTTGCACTGCGTAAAAGAGGGAGTCAGGTTATCCTTTCTCTTCTATGATGTTCCCCTCTGTTTTCCACCGCGTCTATGGCGTGGCATGAAGGTGGCTTCGTGGCAGGATATCGTGGCGGAAAAGATAAAAACCATGTCGCAACGTGGCGCCAAGAAGGATTTTTACGATATCTATGCTGTTATCATGTTGAAGTCTGATATAAGAGAAGTATGCAAACTATTTTTGAAGCGTTTTGAACATACGGATATCAACCTTTATCATGTATTGAAAAGCCTTGTGTATTTTGAAGATGCAGAGGAAGATCCCCATCCAACTATATTGAATAACAATAAAGAATGGAGTTGGGATAGCGTAAGACGTTTTTTTGAAACTCATGTAAAAGACTTTGAGGCTGCCCTTATTAATGGATCTGGGAATTGAAGATGGGAAAGATGGAAGTGTCTAATATATTATGCCCTGAGTTTCTGATGTTTATCATTTAAAAGATATAACCCTCTGCGCACTTTGCGTCTCTGCGGTGAACTGTTACAAATACAATGACAAACTTAATGGAAAAAAAATGGCTTGAAATGATTGAGGCTTTCTTACAACTTACTCCGGAAGAGAGGTCTGCTGAGGCAGAAAGGCGACTGGATGAGACCTTGGAGCGAATGGCTCAAATGTACAACATTTCACCAGAAGAAGCATATGAAAAACTTATTGAAAACCGTTACAAATTGTATCGACAAGTTTGCTGAACAGGCAAGCATGACCAGACTTGCCGCAATTATCGGGGGAGAGGCGGTCATTCTGCATGGGATTCCAAGGACAACTATAGATTTAGATATTTTATTTTTTTGCGGGGATGAGGAAAACAGCATTGGCAGTCTTGGAAAAAAGTTTGCTTCTTTCTTGCGGCAAGAGTTGGGTGATAACTTCGAGGTCAAGGACTTTGAGGCGGCAAGGGATCCGTTTGATCCTCTGAGACATGATCTTATAATTATTACGGATTTGGAGAAACAGTTTAAGAAGCTTGACATACTGATCTCAAATTACAAATGGGAACTTGAAGGATTCAAGGGCATGGATTCCCCTGAGAGCGGCCCGCTTCAGGTTTATCCAAAGCCCTATCTGGCATGTATGAAGATGATGGCGGGTGGAGCACAAGATGAAGAGGATATCCGAAACCTATTTTTGATAATGTCTGATTCTGAGAAGGATAAGACATGGGATCTGGCTCGTTTAATAAGACGGGATAAAAACTTGTCCAGAATCCTCACTGAAGGGAGACGATATACAAAAGACGACCAAGACAGCATGCAGGAGATACATCGAAGCAGTCATGACACTTAATTTGACTGATCCTTATGCGCTGACGTTCTCTCAGTATGATTATTAAGTTTGATAAAGAATTTTTATATTTTCCACCCTGTTGTTTGTGACTCTAAAGTGCGCGTATCTAAATTTTCCGGGAACTCTGCGAACTCTGTGAGAGAAAAAATTGACCAGCAACTTGATTCACAATATACAAAGCAGAAAAAACACGCCAACCAACTTGTTATGAACTATCCAAATTGAACCTATGTCTATTTATGTCTTTCAGCTTAGTGCTTAAATATTATGAATAATCAATATGTTAAGTAATTTGATAAGGGTCTAATAGGGTGGTATCGATCTTGCTCATAATCTAACAGAAAGTTCGTACGTATCAAGATGGAGATTGCTGAAACCGTTATCTTATGGAATTCTAAAGAATATAGAAGGATTTGCCGCTAATTAATGCCGTAAACCATAAGCCTGTTGGCTAGTCCGAGTGGTGCTATGCAGTTTTGTGGGTGAGTATTCACCGCTCGGTTTGTTCCGTTATGACGGGGCTTCGCTTGAGACGCTAAGATCAAAAAAATTTTACGCATCAACGTGCTTGTGCCATGGCCGGTGCATTTTACCAAAATTTTATATTATAGGATTTTACTAAATGCAAAGATCATTTGTGCTAATCAATCCTCCTATCAGTCTTGAGGAACGATATGGAAAAGATATGAAGCAATTCGGTGCCGTGACAGAACCTTTAGGCATCGCGTACATAGCCGGGTACCTGGAATCTCAAAATATACCGGTTCGTATTATCGATGCGCCCGCCTTGAACCTGTCCATTGATGCCGTTGTTGAAGACATCGCCCATAGAAAAGATGCGGTCATTGGTGTTTCTATGCTGACCCCTGCATTTGGGGTTGTGCGAAATCTGTGCCATGAAATCAAAAAAACCTATTCAGACGGTATTATCGTATTAGGAGGACCACACTGCACCGTTTTGCCCGAAAAGACCCTTGAAGAAATCAAAGAAGCGGACATCGTCTGTATTGGGGAAGGAGAATTGACCATGGCCGCTATTGCCGTTGCAGAAAATGACGCCGACCTTAATCAGATCAAGGGGATTTGCTTTCGGCATAATGGCAGCTTGATACGTACTGAAAACCGACCTTTTATTAAGGACCTGGACACTATCCCTCCTCCCTCCCGCCATCTTCTACCCATGGAAAAATATCACTTGACGGCTTCCCGAGTTTCCGGTGGGTCCTACTGCCCTACTATTATCGTAGCCAGGGGATGCCCCTTTGCGTGCACTTATTGTTCCCGGACATTTGGCCGAACCTTTCGTGTGCATAGTATAAACCGAATTATTACGGAAATAGAGACACTCATCGCCAACTATCAAATTTCACAGATAAATATCGAAGCCGATACCCTCACAGTAAACAAAGCCTTTTTATATAACCTTTGTAACACACTGATCAAAAGCGGTATCAGCGAAAAAATAAAATGGACCTGCGAAAGCAGAGTCGATACGGTTGACGAGGATGCCCTGCGCCTGATGAAACGCGCCGGATGCTGGCAGATAAGTTATGGGGTTGAGACTGGGAGTCAGCGTTTGCTTGATTTAATTAATAAGTCTGTGACACTCGATCAGGTCGCTGAGGTTTTTCGTCTAACCAAGAAGGTGGGGATTACTATTCGGGGCTTCTTCATGTTAGGTCTTCCCACGGAAACTAGAAGCGAAAGCATTGCAACAATTGCCTTTGCAAAAAAAATTGATCCTTTGTGGGCCCAATTTACCATTACCGTCCCATACCCCGGCACCAAAATGTTTAATGATCTGGATAGAGCCGGACAGATCAGGACCTATGACTGGACAAAATACAACACTTGGTCTGGCTGGAAAGGAGATCAAGAGATCCCTTATATCCCGGAAGGTCGAACTATGGAAGAACTGACACAAATACAAAAACAAGCCCTAAGAAATTTCTATATTCGGCCCCGTGTAATTTTTCGTTTTATTAGAACCATTCGATCCTTCTACGAAATTAAAAAATATTTCCTGGGATTCTGGGTGCTCGTAAAAAGCAGACTGTCATCATAAGAGAAAAACTTGGTGGAAAAGCACCCAGCAACTAATATCTTATTTTCTCGTTCTGATCATCGCAGGTATTGCAAATTACAGCGAATTTGAAGAACATCCACTGATCTTCAATGGTACTCCTTAACCCCCTTTCAAAATTGGAGCCACTAATTATGGCAATAACAGAGGACAAACAAAAGCAGAAAAATATGAAGCTATTCTATGACAACAGCAATTATTACGAAGATGCCGGTCATAATTTTGTTGATGTGCGTAATACCTATAAAAAGAACCTGTTGAAAAATGTTTTTTCTATTTATTCTCCGAAAAAAGGAGAAAAAGTAGCAGATCTGGGATGCGGATGGGGAAATGTTTCTCTGGAATTACAGGGCAGAGGATTCGATGTGACAAGCTTGGATTACTCTTATAAATCGATTGATATTTGCAAAAAAACAGCAACAAAATTGGGATTGGATCCTTCAAAATTTTTTTGTAGAGATGCCACTGATACCCGATTTGGTGGAGCTTCCTTTGATTTGGTGTATTGCGTTGATTTTGTGGAGCATATATATTCATCAGTTTATGAAGATCTGCTCAGAGAAGTATACAGAATTTTGAAGGCAGGAGGTAAATTCATCATTTATACCCCAAATCCTTCTCACATATTTGAAATATTGAAAAAAAATAATATTGTCTTAAAAAAAGATATATCGCATGTAGATTACAAGACCATGGCCCGATTGAGACAATCTTTAATACGTCGGGGATTTCATATTGAAAAAGCATTTTATATGGAATCCCACGTGCCTGTTTTTAGTATTCTGGAAAGACATCTTATGCGATATATACCAATATTCAGGAGAAGAAACGCAGTGTTGGCCATAAGGAAGAATGATTTATAAGAAAAAACATATAGTTATTTTTGGTTCCTTAAGAAATGTACAAGAAGACAGCCGTAATAATATTCTCATTATGAGTCTTGAAAAACTGGGGTGGCGTCTGACGCGATGCATTGTTAACAAAGGACTTGCGAGCTCAAGCGCCAGCCTAGGTACCAAACTGCTGATCGACCTATCTTGTGCGCCGTTCCGTTGGCTTTATCTGACAATAAAATATCTTTTTGCCCCATCTCACAAAATTGTTTATATTCCTTATCCGCCACATCTTGATGCTTGGATTGTATGCATTCTGAGCCGCTTGAAAAATAGCAAAATTATTATTGATTCTTTTATGGGGCTTTACGATACCATTGTCCGTGATCGGGGATTATTACGGGAAAATGGATTGCTGGCAAGATGTATCTGGAAATATGAAGAGCTTTTACTTCGATCCGTTGATCTTGCTCTCGTAGATACAAGGGAACATGTGCATATGTTGCAGCATGATTATAATCTCCCAAACAACCGTGTCGCAGCGATACCGGTTGGGATTGATGAAAAACTTTGGAAGCCTGTGAGCTACCCTGCGGATCGTAACTGCTTTAATGTCCTTTTATGGACAACATTTATTCCACTGCATGGTGTAGATGTAGTTGCTAGGGCAGCCAAATTACTTGAAAAAGAGCCTGAAAATATCTTTTTTACTGTTATCGGAAGAGGACAGCTTGAAAGACAGTTCAGTAAAACACTAAAAACTCTGAGGATAATAAATTTAAAATGGATAGATCAGTTTTTACCTTTATATGAAATTCAAAAATATGTGCAGCGGAGCCATTGCTGTTTGGGCGTATTCGGGAAACAGGAAAAAACGAAGAGGGTAATTCCTTATAAAGTTTATCAGACATTGGCCTCATCTCGACCTCTCATTACTGCAAAAACACCTGCTATAGAACGGGTTCTCTCACACACAGAAAATGCGCTTTTCGTTCACCCCGGCGATCACCAAGAACTTGCAGATGCCATAAAACGCCTTGCAAACGATCGGGATCTATCGCTAAGGATTGCGAAAGAGGGACGTAAACTTTACGAGTCACAATTATCCAATCAAATTATAACGAAACAATTGAAAGAAATATTAAAAGGAATCGGCATTTGAACACGGATAAAAATAAAGGAATTCTAATGAGGTATGCCGATACTTTCCGCCCGGGAACAGCACACAAGCATCGCTGGTGGGTAAAACTCATCAAAACAGTGATACTGGCAGGATTTCTTTACTTTGTGGGTACAGCCCTTGCGAAACAACTATCGTATATTGAATGGCGTTTTCTGGATCTCGATTGGCGATTCCTCTGGCTGGCAATGCTTGCAGCAATACTGACGAGAGGATGTGTCGGGGGATTCTACAAAATCCTTCTAAATCTCCTCGGATTTCCACTTTTTCCTTATCGTACGGCCATGGCGGTCAGTTGTATCTCTTTTTTAGGGAAATATGTCCCGGGAAAGGCTGCAATCGTTGCGAATGTGGTGTATCTTCTGGCGCGCTATCAGGTTAGGGCCAGTCTTTCTGGAATGGTTCCCATATTAAACAACGGCATGACGGTTCTAATCGCCTTTGTATTATCGCTGCCAGTGCTGTTTTTGCCATGGTCACAGGAAATCATCCCATTTTCCCGGGTATGGTTTGCGGTGTTGATCATTGCAGCCGGTATTGCAATCTGGCCCCGTATTTTTTTAGGTGTTTCAGACATATTGCTTCGAGTTATAGGACGACCGCCCCTCAATATCAGTCTCACTTTACGACAAATGATTCTCCCTGCCATTCTTGTAATGGGGCAATGCTTGTTTTCGGGTATAGCAACCTGGTGTATTGCAAAAATGATCTCACCGTCTCTGACATTTTCCTCGGTTCCGATGGTGATTTCTGTCACCGCTATGGCCGGTGGTCTGGGAATTATAGCGTTGTTTGCACCTGCCGGGCTGGGCGTTATCGAAGGGATCTATCTGATAGCCTTAAGTCCATTAATTGGTTCGGAACTGGCCGCGCTGTCCGCGATCTGCCTCCGTTTACTTCAGACAATTACAGATATTTTTATGGCTATAGCAGGGATACTGATTCTTCGCGGGATTACTGTGGACAGTTATATTGACAAACCTGATCAAACAAGCGTTTAATGTGACCGGAGTGACTCCTTATGTGTAAATTTCATAATGTGAAGAGCAGCAGGGAAAAGCCAGGATAAAAAATGAGTTTTTTTTAGGCAAAAATCCCCCAGTCCAGTTTTTGAAAGTGATTTTGATGAACTCGTAAAAAGTAAAACCAATTTAAGATCTTGAAATAATTAAAAATAACTGCTATTTTTACTTGCCTTTCGCTTTACATTTTGGTAAAAGCAACTCACATAATCAACGACAATGCAGGTGAAAGGCATGATTCGAATTAAAGACCAAAAGCAGAACGATCTTTTTGATCCCTGGAGTTTTTGAGCCCAAAAAGCCGAAGACTACTGGATTAGTCCTGGGCGGGGTTATTTCAAAAAGAACTTCTGTGTGAACTTCCCACTATTGAATCGACCAAGGAACGTAACCTTTCACCTGAAGAAGTCTTGGCCGATTCTGTTTATGGCAGCGATGAGAACTGTCAGGAGGCTGAACAGCTTGGTGTAGAGGTTGTTGCGCCTACAATGGGCAAAAAAGAAAGTAGCCTCAGCCTGTCGGATTTTGAAGTGACTGAAAAGGGAACCATCGTTTCTTGCCTGCAAGGCCATAAGCCTATTAGGACAAAAAAGAAGAAAATCAGGCACCCTGTAGCTTTTGATTTCCAGCAATGCACCAATTGTCCGAATCAGAACACCTGCCCGGTGACGCAAGGCAAAAAGCATTATTATCTTCGCTATACGGATAAAGAAATGAGATTGTCAAAACGAAGAGCCTATGAGCAAACCGATGAGTTTAAAGACCGCTACAGGTGACGTTCAGGCTCTGAGGCTACCATGTCAGAATATGACAGAAGAACCGGAGTTAAACATCTGAAAGTTAGAGGTCTTAAGGCCGTTCGATTCTGTGCTACCTTAAAAGCCATCGGAGTGAACATCTTCAGGGCAACTGCAGTCCGAAAGACGGTCAGTTGTGATCAGACAGCGCATGGGAGCAGTCTATGCGGTCAAATGTGTGTTATTCATTTTATCAAAGAGCATCTTCTAATGGCTTTGAGCCAATTGAGAAAGTTTTTTGTCCTATTTATCCGTAATTATGGGCTTCTGACTTTTTACATGGATTTAGGAATTTCGAATCATTATAAGTAGTTAGCCCTGAAGGCATTGCTCCAAACCTTGAACTTTTTGACTTTTTGCGAGACCATCAAGTTTGATGTATAAAAATTTGGAAAGGATTCGGTAATAAAATATGGACAAACCTGAAGTATCTATAATCATCCCGGCATATAATGAGGCTCCGGCCTTAGGGGATGTCATAAAAAACACTAAATCCCTCTATCCTGATTTTGAAATCATCGTTATCAATGACGGCTCCACGGATGATACTGTCTCGATAGCCATAGATGCTGGTGCCATCGTTTACAGTCATCCTTATAATATTGGTAATGGTGCAGCTATAAAAAGTGGCATAAGGATTGCGTCTGGTACTATCTTGGTATTTATGGACGGAGATGGCCAGCATGATCCCGAAGATATAGGTAAGTTGCTTGAATATCTTCCGGAGTTTGACATGGTTGTAGGGGCCAGGCCAAAAGGTCACCAGGCTTCATGGGGCCGTGCTTTTGGCAACAGAATATACAACTGGCTCGCTTCTTATGTCGCAAAATTCCCTGTTCAGGATCTCACATCTGGATTTCGTGCTGTAAAATCAGATATTGCTCGTAATTTTTTGTACCTTTTGCCCAATACTTATTCTTATCCCACTACTTTAACTTTGGGTGTTTTAAGAAGTGGAAGGAGTCTTAAATATGTCGTAATTGATGCTAAACTACGTAAAACAGGTAAAAGTAAAATAAAGATATTCCGGGATGGAGTAAAATTTTTTATGATTATAACCAAAATATGCGCCCTTTATTCGCCGTTACGAATATTTCTGCCAGTGAGTTTGCTAATGTTTTTAGTTGGGACGTTTTATTACCTTTATACTTATTTTGTAATGAACCGGTTTACGAACATGAGCGCACTTCTTTTAACAACATCTATCATGATATTTATGATGGGTCTTATCTCTGAACAAGTTACACAGATGAGATTTGAAAGGAGCGAAGGGGATAAGTTCATTTAGTTAGTCACGGTACTAAATCAGACTATAATGTGGTCACCCATTAAAAGGCCCTGTCAAGAAAAAACACTTCTCCATAGCAAAAAACGTTCCTTTTTTTTCGCAGCGGGAATGGGGGATGTCCAGAAAGCGCCGGGATAAACCGGCATAGAGTAGGGGATGAAAGAGCCCTACATGAAAAGAGTAGCTGAACCATCATGGCCCCGAGCTATGCGTCGATGACCAGTAATGGCATGGTCCCGCAGTGGCGGGATTAGCAGGGGAAGCCCAGGCCAGCCATTGAGCTCCTAAATCACCTCTCCGGGGTGCCGGCTTTGTTGGACGATGGGGGAAGGCAATCCCGCTTGCAGCGGAACACGAGAACCGGGAGATCCCGTGAACTGGCCTTAGCATGTTGCAATGCGAGGCCCGCGTCGTGAATCTAAGGAGTACGAAGGCGATGAACGGTTGCGGGAAATCGGACAGCCCAATAGAAAAACAGAAAGGGGGACCAGAAAGGGGGACAGGCAAATAATACTTTCTCAGGCCCGTCTACAGAAGTTGTCGTAAATAAGTATTTCTTTCACACCTTCTTTAAGTTTAAGCAATTCCTGTTTGCTTCCCATATCAACACGCATGGCCGTCTTTCCAACTCCGGTAAAAGATTATTATACTCCTGCTTGGTTAGAACGAGAGAGCGGATCTTGCGCTTGATATATTGTTCAGTTTTTCTGCTCAAATCGTTAAGGTGATATTGGTCAACGTTTCCCACTAACATGAGGTCTATGATACCGGTATCCTTGCCCTCAGCATAATCATCAATCAAGTAGGCTTTTTCAAGCTCACCCAGCCTGTTGACAATGCCATCTATGACCTTATCAATCCCCATGACTTTACTCACCATGGATTTGAGCTCAGGAAACAGCGGGTGATCTGTATTTGCCATATAATATACTTGCCGACCGTTTTTCTGTGATTTCAGGAGGTTGGTTTTTGTGAGCTGGTTTAATTCCTCCCTGACCGAGTTTGTTGAAAAATTGAACTCTTTGGCCAGTTCTCTCAAGTACGAACGTGTCTTGGGATTGAAAAAAAGCCTTATCAGCAGTTTGATTCGAGTCTTTGAGGCGATGAGCCCTGTAAATAGATTATCCAAAAAATAACCTTGTATTGAGTAGTTTTACTACTTATAACATATCAAGAAAAACTTGTCAATATGTTAAGTGTTTCAGAAATATTATTGGGCCTGCGCACCATAATCCAGACTGACCCCGCATATGTTGTAGTTCATTTTTCTTGACTCACAAGAGATAATTTCCTATGCTTTTGCTCATAAAAAGTTGCTTCTCTATCAATCACTTTTTTACTTTGAGGGTATTGGAAATGGGAACTACGCTATTGCTAAAAACTAATTATTCAATAGACGATACAAAATCTGTTGTTTCGGAGGCTTTTGAAAAACAGATTGATTTTGTTCATTCTCGCTTCATAAAACTTGATAGCGAGTGCAAAGAATTTGAAACAAAATACAAAATGGAGTCAGAACTCTTTTTGACTAAATTTGAATCCGGTGAGTTGGGGGACGACTTGCAATGGTTTGACTGGTATGCGGCCTTTAGGGGCAGAAAGTTATGGGAAAAAAATACAATGTCTTGAGTGAAATATCATGGAGCGAGTAACAGAATATTTTCCTCATCCTTTCTAATTTGGATGATGTTTTAGAAGGCAAATCCGCCGTTCAATAAAATGAGGCAAGGCTTTGCGACCCTGAAAGAGGTATGGGTGTCTGGCAACTGGGGAAAACTGGTATCTTTTAAAGTTTTTTTTGCTGTGGGTCTTTATGTTTTTTCATTTTTCATCCCCAAAATGATCAAGGGGATCAAGTCGCAAACATGGGTCAGGGAAAGGTAATTGCTTTAAAGGTCAAGGCCCCAATTTTTCAAGGCGGCCACCCCACCCTGAATATTGTAGGTATCCTGTATCCCCACCTGGTCCAGCGTTACCTGGGCCTCGTAAGAACGGACACCTGTGTTACAGATCAACACAAGTTTCTTATCCCTTGGCACTTCTTTCAGCCGTTTCCAGAGTTCATCCTGGGGAATGCTTTTCCAATGATCCGGGTATTTTTTGACAAAGGGCTCAGCATTTCCCCAGCCCCTGCAGTCTAAGAAACACGTATCACCATCTCCTCGATTCTCCCACCAGTCAGCAAACTGATTCGCATCTATCACCCTGTTTTTTCCAGCCAGGATATTTTCAGCAGTGTTGCCCAGGGCATTTGTAATATCCATTGCAGATGAAAATGGTGGGGAATAGGGAAGTTCAAGGTTACTGATATCAGCGGTTGTGGGTTGGTATTTGAGGATTGAAGCAACGGCACTGACTCGACCCACCACGCCTTCACTTTTTGGTCCCAATCCCTGAATACCGAGAACTCTTCCGGTGCCATTTTCCACTACCAATTCCATGTACAGGAGGTCCTTTTCAGGGTAAAAGTGGGCACGGTCAAACTGGACCACAAAGGCGCTTACTGCATCAAAGCCTTCTTTTGCTGCGGTCTCAATACTCAATCCCGCACTGGCCACAGAGGTTTCAAAGAGCTTTATTACAAAACTTCCGACAGCCCCTTCAAACTTGGCTTGCCCACCTGCCAGGTTGGTACCGATGACTCGTCCCTGTCTGTTTGCGAGGGAGCCCAAAGGCCAGTACCCTGGTTTCCCGGTGATCAGGTTAGTCAACTCTATGCAGTCTCCTCCTGCATAGATATTGGGGTCAGAGGTCTGCAATTCTTTATTCACCACTATTGCTCCCGCGGATGATACTTTCAGGCCAGCCTCCCTGGCGAGGACGGAGTTGGGGGCGACCCCCACCGCCATGATCACCAAATCTGCATTTAGGGTCTTTTTATCGGTAATTACCGTTTTCACACGGTTTTCGCCTTCAAATCTCTTGACCTTTTCTTTCAGGCAAAAGGAGATCTCATTTTCTTCCATATGATGTTGTACCATACGAGCGAGGTTTGGGCTGACAATCCCCGGGAGAACCTGATCCAAAATCTCCACGACAGCGGTTTCAATACCCCACATATCGGCCAGGGCCTCTGCCATCTCAAGTCCGATTGCCCCTGCACCTATAATAACCGCCTTTTCTACTTTTCCTCCGGCAATCTCCTGCTTGATGGCTGTAGCTTCATTGAGGCCTGAGACTGTGAAGATACCATGAAGATCATCCCCAGGGATAGACAGACGCCTGGGCTTGCTTCCAGTAGCCAGGACAAGCTTATCATAGGGAAGTGTTTTTTTGTTCCCATTGAGTACATTTTGCACCAACACTGTTTTTTTCTTCCTGTCAACAGACACTGCCCGGGTATTTGTCATAACATCAATGTCTTTAGCATGTTTAAAAAAGTCCTCATCACGAAGCATATGGAAACTGGTAGACTGGAGTTGGTCCGGGTCACTGACATCGCCCGAAATGAGATAAGGAATCCCACATCCTCCGTAAGCTATCAGGTTCGTCTGGTCGAGCATGGTCACATGGGAATCAGGCTCAAGCCTTTTGAAACGGCAGGCAGCCTTTGGTCCAAGAGCAACGGCGCCAATAATGACGATATTCTGAGGCATGATGATACTCCTTTTCTTTTCATTTTTGTATTCGCACTATTTATATGTTACACATGGAGTAGCTTTCAACGTTTTTGTATTTTACGCAGCAGTTTTCCATGTTATCTTATTGTAATCAGCTATTACAATTGATTTCATGAAACGTCATTTTTGGGGAGGTAAGAAACAGTTCAAATGCCGCTCAACCTCAAGAGATTAAAATCATTCTCGGGTAGAAAAGGCCCATTGCTCCTCATCATCATGGATGGCGTTGGTTTGGGAAAAATGGACGAAACCAATGCAGTATATCTGGCAAGGACACCCACCCTTGACCGCCTTTTTTCTTCCCGGCTTTATTGTCAGCTTCAGGCACACGGCATGGCTGTGGGATTGCCCAGTGATAAGGATATGGGGAACAGCGAAGTAGGACATAATGCCCTCGGGGCAGGCAGGGTATTTGAACAGGGGGCCCGTTTGGTTAATCGTGCCATTGAATCAGGCCGTATTTTTGAATCACCTGCCTGGGCCAGTATTTCCCGGCGAGGGACGGATGGCGGAACTTTGCACTTTATAGGCCTTCTTTCTGACGGAAATGTTCACTCCCATATTACACACCTCTATAAGATGATAGACAAATGTGCTCAGATGGGAATTAAGAGAGTGCGCGTTCATGCCTTGCTTGACGGACGGGACGTGGGCGAAAAATCAGCGCTGGATTATGTAGTACCCACCGAGGATAGGCTAAAGCGCATATCAGAGGAAAAAGGGCTCGACTATCGTATTGCTTCTGGTGGCGGCCGCATGAAGGTGACCATGGATCGTTACAATGCAGATTGGAGTATCGTAAAACGCGGGTGGGAGGCCCATGTACTTGGGAAGGCCCGGCCATTTAGCTCAGCAGAGGAAGCCGTTAGGACCTTTTATAGTGAGGACCCTGGGATTACTGACCAGTATATGGATGCCTTCGTTATTGTGGATTCTAAAGGATCTCCTGTTGGTCCTATTGTGGATGGCGATTCGGTCGTATATTTCAACTTCAGGGGAGACCGGGCCATTGAGATCTCGCGGGCGTTTACAGAAAGGGATTTCAAGGAATTTGACCGCGAGCCCCTACCTGATATCAGCTATGCGGGTATTATGGAGTACGACGGGGATACACATATGCCACCGCAATTTCTTGTCCAGCCCCCGGCCATTGATCGGACCATTAGTGAATATCTATGCGCTGAAAAAATAAAGAGCTTTTCAATCTCCGAAACACAAAAGTTTGGCCATGTGACTTATTTTTGGAACGGCAATAGCTCCGGATATATTGATGAAGCCCTTGAGCTGTATGTTGAGATTCCTTCTGACAGGATTGAGTTTGACAAGGCCCCCCAAATGAAGGCTTTAGAAATAAAGGACAAGACCATTGAAATATTGAAAAGTGAAAAATACTCATTTGGGCGTCTTAATTTTGCAAATGGTGATATGGTTGGCCACACTGGCATCATGGACGCCGCGATTATTGCAGTGGAAACAGTAGATCAATGTGTTGGTGAATTGCTCCAGGTAGTGGATGAGCTTGAAGGTATTGCTGTTGTGACCGCAGATCATGGTAATTCAGATGAGATGTTCACTGTTGATAAAAATGGAGAGAGGAAGGTCAAGACTGCTCACTCATTAAATCCTGTCCCTTTTGCCATTTTTGATCCTGGCTACAATGGTGAATATGAAATGGCACATCTTGAAAGACCGGGCCTTGCTAATGTTGCCGCTACACTTTTGAATTTGTTAGGATACGAAAAGGTGGAAGATTACGACCCTTCCTTAATTAAAATAAAAAAGGGTTAGAGTGTGGGCTAACCCCTTGATATTACATTGGTGGGCGATGCGCGACTCGAACGCGCGACCTCTGGTTCCGGAGACCAACGCTCTATCCAACTGAGCTAATCGCCCTATTAGGTTTTTTTACCAGTTTTTTTGCATGAGGTCAAGAAGCCTGTCAGGGTTTCATGTGGTTAACGTAATAGGCCCGACAGATTGCTGTTCATTTCAAAATATAAATCCACGTCCTCGCCCGAATAGCGGGATCTTCGATGGGCGTGGATCTTTACTTGGGAAAAGGAAGATAAATTTGTTAAAATTAGATAAAAATTATGTTATTTTAATCGCTTTAATAATAATGTGAAAAATATTGACAGAAAAAAATGATTGTGGTAAGTAAAAATAGATATTATTTTACAGAAATCATTCATCAATAATCCAATGGAGTTACGCCATGAAAAAGAATAAAGATATATTTGAAAACGGAAAAAAAGGCGAGGAAGATCTCCTTGATTTTGAGTTTGACGATTTGTCAAAGGAGGATGTTGAAGCTGCAAGTGGCGGTTCCACAGAGGATGAGGAAATCATAGAGCTTGATGATATTGTTGAAACGGGCGAACTGGTTGAAGATCCTGGGTCTGAAGAGATCACGAGAGTGCTGGATGAAGATGAAATTGCCAACGACAGCGAAATTACTGAAGTCATGTCTGATTCGGAGGCAGGTGAGTTAGCTCAAGCAAAAGAAGAGGAAATGTCGGACGATTTTGATGCGGATCTGGATGCCGAGTTCGAAAAGTTAGAAACATCTGAATTTGATATTGTCGAAGCAGAAGAAAAAGCCCAAAGTTTTGAACCTGAAGAGACCATAAGATTGACGGGGGGAGACGAATCCCTTTTAAAAGCGTTAGGTGCTGAATCTCAATCGTATTTGGGTTCAGATGAGTTAGCTCAAGCCCTGGAAGAGGAAGTATCGGAGGACTTTGAGGTGGATCTCGATGAAGAGATCGAAGAATGGGGGGCACCCGATCTGGGCGCTGTCAAACTAATAGAACTGGCCGAGGATTCTGAATCTGCAGAGATCGCAAAATTGCTGGATGGCGAAGACGCCGTTGAGGAAAATGTAAGTACTGATGAGGGCACGGAATTGACTTCGACTGAATTAGGCCAACCACCGGATGGGGACTCTTCTCAGGTTGTAGAAATGCAGCTCGGTGCTGCACTTGAAAGTCTGGAGGAATCTGAAAAGGGCGAATCCGACCTTGAGCTTATGGAGAGTGACCTTGATAGCGTACCCGATGCTGATACGATAGTCGAGACTGAATTGGACATAGAAAGCTTGGCCGCATCTGAAGTCTTTGAGTTAGAACCTGATGAAGCCGAGGCGGATATTACACCTGAGTTTTTAGAGGAGGATTTGAGCGAGGTGCCGGAAATGCAGGAGGAACAGCTTGGGAGCGGAGTGGCAGCGGCAGCTATTGTTTCTGCCCCAGAAGGGCGGGTTGAGATATCTGAGGAGAAGATAGAGGCTATCATAACAAGCGTGGTGCGGGATGTCGTAGAGAAGGTCGCAAGAGAGACATTTACGACCGTTGCCGAGAAGTTAATTGCAGAAGCCATTGATACCCTAAAGGAGAGCCTTGAATCCCCTCCAGATTAGAGAGTGGGTCCGATAGTACTGTTAGGAATTTCGGAGAAGCAGAATTGAATTAGGGGGTTGTCAACAATGCAACCCCCTTTTTACTTTTAGTCGCTGTTAGTAGTTCACCATAGGAAAAATGTATGGCAGGATAGTTTGATGGATTTATTTCATCTTGATATATGAACCTTGTGATTAAATTTGTTTGAAGGAGTGGATATAGATGGGAATAGAGAGCATAGCCAAAGGTTATGAACCTAACGATGTTGAACGGAAATGGTATAAATACTGGGAAGATAATAGACTATTCAGGGCGGATCCTCTCTCTGACAGAGAGCCGTTCTGTATCGTTATTCCACCGCCCAATGTGACTGGGACTTTACACATGGGTCATGCCTTAAATAACACTCTCCAGGATATCCTTTGCCGGTTCAAGAAAATGAAAGGCTACAATGTCCTGTGGCAGCCGGGGACTGACCATGCAGGGATTGCTACCCAGAATGTATTAGAAAAAGACCTTGCCTCCAAGGGGACTGATCGCCACACTGTGGGACGGGAAAATTTTATTGAACTGGTCTGGGAGTGGCGGAGGAAGTATGGCGGGTTGATAATAAACCAGTTGAAAAGGCTGGGGTGTTCGTGCGATTGGAGCAGGGAACGTTTTACCATGGATGAGGGGCTGTCCAGGGCGGTCAGAGAGGTTTTTGTTCATCTTTATGAGGAAGGGCTTATTTACAGGGGAGATTACATTATTAACTGGTGCCCTCGATGCCATACGGCTTTGGCCGACATTGAAGTAGAGCACAGAGAAGCTGACAGCTTTCTATATTATATCCGCTATACCTTTGAAAAACAGAAGGGCCATTTGGTGGTTGCCACGACGCGTCCTGAAACCCTGTTGGGTGATACTGCCGTGGCAGTGAACCCGGAAGATGAGCGTTATAAGAATTTATCCGGATTACGTGTGCTGTTGCCGGTACTGAATAAGCCGATTCCCGTCATTTTTGACGAATATGTGGATAAGGAATTCGGCACAGGTGCCTTAAAAATCACGCCTGCCCATGACCCCAATGACTTTGAGATCGGTAATATCCACCAACTGGAAAGAATAAAGGTCATTGATGAAAACGGAATGATGAACGACCTTGCAGGGCCCTACCAGGGCATGGACAGATTTAAATGCCGCGAAAAGATCCTTGAAGACCTCAAGCATGATGGGTTGCTGGAAAAGGTAGAGCCTTACCGAAATGCAATTGGGCACTGTTACCGGTGCAAGACTATGATCGAACCACTTCTTTCAAAACAGTGGTTTGTGAAGGTGGGGCCACTTGCTGAAAATGCCAGCAGGGCGGTCAGAGATGGAAAAACAAGGATATATCCTGCCAACTGGGAAACGGTCTATTTTGAGTGGATGAATAATATCAAGGACTGGTGCGTGTCCAGACAGATCTGGTGGGGCCACCGTATCCCGGCCTGGTATTGTGAAGAATGTGGGGAGGTGCATGTGGCCAGGGAGACGCCGCTAAACTGCCAGGCATGTAAGGGCAAAAACCTCGTGCAGGAAACAGATGTCCTTGATACATGGTTCAGTTCGGCACTATGGCCTTTTTCTACATTAGGTTGGCCTGACCAAACCGATGAACTCAATACTTTTTATCCGACCTCGGTCCTTGTGACTGGCTTTGATATCCTCTTTTTTTGGGTAGCCAGGATGATGATGATGGGGCTCCATTTCATGGGAGACATCCCATTTAAAGAGGTGTATATACATGCCCTTGTGAGAGATGCAGAAGGCAAAAAAATGAGCAAATCGAAGGGCAACGTTATTGATCCTCTCGAGGTAATGGATCAGTTCGGAACAGATGCATTTCGTTTTACCCTCGCAGCCCTCGCTGCACAGGGGAGAGACATCAAGCTCTCTGAAGAAAGGATCCTTGGGTATCGGCATTTTGTAAATAAAATATGGAATGCTGCACGGCTCGTCTTGATGAATCTGGATACTGAAGGAAACGTCGAGGAGAAAGATAGAGTCCATTCGCTCCCTGACCGCTGGATTTTGACAAGGCTCGGCCAGGTCGCAGAAGAGATCACGCAGGCTATCGAAGACTTTCATTTTAATGACGCCGCAAACCTCTGCTATCATTTCATCTGGCACGAGGTCTGTGACTGGTATCTTGAGATGGCCAAACAGGGGCTTTATGGAAAAGACAGGGACATAAAAGAATCCACGAGGGCCGTCGCTCAAGAGGTGCTCATGGGAGCATTAAAGCTTTTGCACCCATTTATGCCTTTTGTGACAGAAGAAATCTGGGAAAAGCTACCCGGGACAGAAGGGAGTATTATGATTGCCAGGTTCCCTGAGGCCTCTGATTATATCAAGGACGAAAATGCCCTGAAAGAGATGAACCTTCTGATGGGCATTATCACCGGAATTCGCAATATCCGCGGCGAGATGAACATATCTCCTTCCAAGAAAGTCAATATTCTTATTGATGTGGCTGAAAAAGAAGAAGCGGATTTCTTAATCAGCAACTTGGTGCATATCAAGACCCTTGCCAAGGTGGAAGATGCTACTATTGCTTCCGGGATTCCAAAACCGGAGGCATCTGCAACTGCTGTTTTTGGCCAAAACCAGATTCACGTGCTACTCAAAGGCATCCTGGACTTTCGGGAAGAAAGGAAAAGACTGGAAAAACAGATAGAAAAGATTGAAAAAGATATTGAGGTTTCAAACAGGAAGCTTTCAAATAGAGGCTTCTTAAAAAAGGCCCCGGCTGAAATCGTTGAGGAAGTAAGAGAGAAGGTGGAAACCATGACCCTCAAGCTGGAGAAGTTAAACCAGAATCTTCGGTTCTTTGAGAAGTTACACAATAACTAATTGAAGGAGTAGAAGCCCTGTGAAATGGGACATTTTTTCCAATAGAAAAAAGGAAAGAAGACACCATAGAAAAGATGAAATCGATGAGATGATTGATATCATCGAAAAATTTGCGCCACGGAAATACCGGTCTGAAAGGGACGCCTTCTATTACAACTACAAGATAATGCCGCCATATATCAAACCCCTTTTTTCTCTGCTTCAAGTAATTTCCCAGAGGGAACGCCTTAACGAGGATCAGGTTGTTTTTGCCAGGGAGTTGTTTTTAAAACTAAAGGGGTTTTATGACCCAAAGGAGAAATTATCTCTTGTGGAGGCAATAGAAGATGGAAGCCTAATAAGGAAATTTCGAGAACTGTTTTTGTTCTTTTATGACAAGAAAGACTTTTCAGCGCAGGAGATAAAGGGATGGTTGATTTAGCTCATTTTAGGCACTTCTTTGCGCTTAAAGATAAGACTTAAGGCCACCAGGAATGTGCCAACTGTAATGGCTGAATCAGCCAGATTAAATACAGGCCAGTGATATTGACCCAGGTAGAAGTCAAGAAAATCGATCACTTCGCGAAATCTGAGCCGGTCAATAAGGTTGCCCACGGCCCCGCCGAGAATTAAAGAAAGCCCTAAAGTTAGTCGGCTGTCGCCATCTTTAAGCTTTAAAAACCAGAGCAGTAATAACACAACCGCCCCCAGGCTGGCGGCTACAAGAAAATAGAAGGTAAAATCAATGCCCGGTCGGTTCATAAGGCCGAAAGCCATGCCCCTGTTTCGCACATGGACCAGATCAAAAAAGCCCGTGAGCACTGGCACGCATTCATGTACCCTCAAACTGCTTAAAACGGCCCATTTTGACAACTGATCCAGGACAATCACGGCCAGCGCCGGCCAGGCCATCAGATGATAACGTTTCTTCAATCCCTTACCCCATTTCGGCCAAGGCCTGAATACATTTTTTGCAGATGGTGGGACGGCTGGTGTCATTTCCCACAGTGGGATCATGAACCCAGCAGCGCTCGCACTTAGGATCAGTTGAAGGCGATACCTTTACTCTGAGACCCGGTAATGTTTCGCTTTCAAGGCTTTTCTCAAGCTGATCCATGTCCTTTATATCCACCGAAGAAACAATAAAGATAGATCTGAGCTGTTCCCGATAGGGCGCTATTTTTTCCATGAGATCAGGCGACAGACCGACCGTTACGGATGCATCCAGGGGGTGCCCGATTTTCTTTTCCTTTCTCGCAAGTTCCAGTGCCTTTGTGACCTCTTTCCGAAGCGCTATTATGTCTTCCCAGCGGCCTGCAAGTTCTGGGTCCTTATACGTGGTGTTCACAGGGACAAAGAGCTCAGTATGTACACTGGAGGAGCGTTCCTTTCCTTTCATATGCTGCCAGATTTCATCAGAGGTAAAGGAAAGAACAGGGGCCATCAGCCTTACCAGTGACTCCAGGATTTCATTCATGGCGGTCAGTGCTGACCTCCTCGCGAGCGATTGACTGGGTGATGTGTAAAGGCGATCTTTTATAATATCAAGATAAAAGGCCGAGAGATCTAAGACACAGAAGTTGTGAAGGCTGTGATAAATAAGGTGAAATTCGAAATCCTCGTATGCCTTGAGGACTCGTTCATTCAATTCCTGAAGCCGGTTAAGCACCCAGCGGTCAAGCTCCTCCATCTGCTGATATTTAATCGAATCAGTTTCAGGATCAAAGTCATTCAAATTGCCCAGGAGGTAGCGGCACGTGTTCCGAATGCGGCGATAGGCCTCTGTCAGGCGCTTTAAGATCTCTTTGGAGAGCCGGATATTGTCCCGGTAGTCTTCTCCCGCCACCCACAGCCTGAGGATTTCAGCGCCATAATTTCCAATGAGTTCTTCCGGGGCGATAACATTTCCCGCTGATTTGTGCATTGCCCTGCCCGACCCGTCAACAACAAAGCCGTGCGTCAAGACGCTTTTGTACGGTGCTTCACCGCGTGTACCTGAGGAACATAGAAGGGAACTGTGAAACCATCCGCGGTGCTGGTCACTACCCTCAAGGTAAAGATCTGAAGGGCTGTCAAGGTAATCTCTTTTCTCCATTACAGCCGCGTAACTCACACCGGAATCAAACCATACATCAAGGATATCCGTCTCTTTTCTGAATCTATCCGCTCCGCATTCAGGACAACGAGTGCCCGAAGGTAGTAGATTTTCTTCTGATTCACTAAACCAGACATCTGCGCCGGACTTTTCAACCATACTGGCCACATGATCAATGATTTCCTGCGAGATGACAGGGTGATTACATTCCTTGCAAAAGAACATAATGATAGGGACGCCCCACGACCTCTGGCGGGAAATGCACCAGTCAGGACGGTTGGCAATCATGTTAGAGATGCGCTCCTGTCCCCATGAGGGGATCCAGGTGACTTTGTTAATGGCATCAAGGGCCTTTTGCCTGAGGCCGTTTTTTTCCATGGAGATGAACCACTGTTCAGTGGAGCGGAAGATAACGGGTTTCTTACAGCGCCAGCAGTGCGGGTATTCGTGAGTTATATTCTCTTCCTTGAGAAGCGCACCCAACTCCTTGAGCCTATCGTTGATAGGCCGATTCGCTTCAAATACTTCAATGCCACCGAAATATTTCACATCCGGTGTAAATCGACCGGAGTCGTCCACGGGCGAATAGACATCCAGGCCATATTCCAGGCCGGTTTCATAGTCCTCTCGCCCATGGCCGGGGGCCGTATGGACGCAGCCCGTGCCGGCGTCAAGCGTCACATATGGCGCTATAACAATCACAGAGAGCCTGTCATACAAGGGATGTTTTGCTTCAAGATTTTCAAGATCAGCAGCCTTAAACTCCTGGATGATCTCGTATGATTCGATACCAAAGGTATCCATGCACATATCCGAAAGCCCCTTGGCCAGAATCATAACCTGGTTATTTCCGGTCTCTACTGCCACATATTCAAAGTCAGGATGCAGGGCAATGGCCAAATTGGCAGGCAGGGTCCATGGAGTCGTGGTCCAGATCACGATGGAAACCTCTTTTCCGGCCAATACCGGATACGATTTGCTCAGATCAGAGATCATGGGGAACTTTACAAAGATAGAAGGTGATGTATGTTCTTCGTATTCAACCTCTGCCTCTGCAAGCGCTGTCTTGCACGAAATGCACCAATAGATGGGTTTTTTACTCCTCACAAGACTACCATTCAAGGCAAATTTACCAAACTCCCTGACGATCGTTGCCTCGTAAGGAAAATTCATTGTGAGATAAGGGTCTTCCCACTCTCCAAAGACACCGAGGCGCTTAAATTCATTACGCTGAATATCGATGTATTTTTTGGCGTACTCACGGCAATATCGACGTATTTCCACCTGGGACATTTCCAGCTTCCTTTCACCCAGTTCCGTGTCCACCCTATGCTCAATGGGAAGACCGTGGCAATCCCATCCCGGCACATAGGGTGTGTCAAAACCTGCCATTTGTTTTGATTTAATTATGATGTCTTTTAATATTTTGTTAAAGGCTGTTCCCATGTGGATATGCCCATTGGCATACGGAGGACCGTCATGAAACATATAGCGTTTACGGCCCTTTGAGGATTGACGGATGAGTTGATATAGATTCAGCTTTTCCCAGTTCTCAAGGATTTCCGGTTCCTTTTTGACCAGATTGGCCTTCATAGGAAATGCAGTTTTGGGAAGGTTGAGCGTTTGCTTGTAATCCATGAAATGTGCCTCCAGACAAATTGTAATCTATTAATATATTAGAATAAACTACATAAGTCAAACTCATAATTTGATCTTTTCCATCTTTGTCTCCTGGCAGGTTAGACATAACTCAAGGTGTCATTCATATGGAGAAAATGCATGGCATAAACAAATTCATTCTGGAAATCCGGGCTCGTAGTCAATTCCAAATACTCCACCTCTCTGGCCACGAGGTTTGCCTCTTTACGTTTGTCAATGTTGAGAAGGGCCATTCGGGCACCATCTCCTGCGGCGTTACCTACGGCCTGGATATCTTTCAGGGCACAGTCGGGGAACATGCCTATGGTCGCCGCTGATCGCTTGTCAATAAAACTGCCAAAGGAACCTGCCAGAATGACTTTGTCCAGCTTTGTTATTTTCAACCGCTGCATCATAAGCTTGGCTGCGGCGTATATGGCGCCCTTGGCCAATTGAACTGCTCTTACATCACCTTGACATATGATAATATCCTGATGAGAGGCCGTTTCATGTGCCCAGGCGATAACAAAAGCAGGCCCATCATCTGTGAGGCGCAAACGGGGGGTATCCAAACCGCTAACAAGCCTACCGCTTTTTTCCAAAACCCCTGCTGAAAACATCGCAGCCACAGCATCAATGATCCCAGAACCGCAAATACCTTTGGCTTCCATCCCTTTCTGCTCTGTATTCCAGCCGGTTTTACCGATAACCTTAAATTTCACCTCTCTGGTAACAGGATCTATTCTTACTACTTCGATAGCGTCAGGAGCAGCTCGCATTCCATGTTGTTCAGTGCCTCCCGCTACAATCAAGACCGTGCACTTGCCACACTGAGCCTGACCGCCACACACGTTTTGAAGATCAACCCCTAACTCCAGTGCGGCCTCCAGGATGGTTTTGGCTTCATTAAGGCGACCCCTGCGTCCAGATGGCTCAAAAACAACAAGGTGATTTTGTTTGCCTTTTGTTTTCACAACTTTTTTTCTCCGATATTCCTTGTTCGATATTCTATGCATAATGAAAACCAGTAGAACTATCCAGAATCTATAATAAGCCAATTATTCATGAATTTCTTCCTCTAATCTTTTTTGATTTCAATCTGCTTCCACCGTTACCTTGATGCGCCCACCTTTTCCAATCGATGAGCATGGCCGAATAGACCTGGGTGATTAATTCACTGTAAAAAAAAGGCCTCACCCCTTTTCAAGAGTGAGGCCTTTGAAATTACTCGTTATGTCACTGAATTGACTGATAATTTCTGTTTATGTAGCACACTGCTTACAGCAATCGACAGACATTACCGGTTTCCCCTTACAGGGGAGTGTTTCCATGTCTTCGTTCGGGGATTGTGGCTCTCTTGTTTTGGTGCGTCATGAGGGCATTGATCAATCTTGGCCGGGTGTTCTCGGGGAAAATGATATCATCAATATAGCCCAATTCTGCAGCCTTAAATGGGTTGGCGAAGTTATTTCTGTATTCCTCAATCAGTCTCGCCCTGGTCGCACCCGGATCGTCCGAATCAGCGATCTCTTTTCTAAAGATAATGTTGGCTGCCCCATCGGGCCCCATGACGGCAATTTCCGCAGTCGGATAAGCGTAATTAGTATCCCCATCAAAGTGTTTGCAGGACATGGCCAGATAAGCCCCTCCGTAAGCCTTACGGGTCACTATCGTAATCTTCGGGACCGTGGCCTCACAATACGCATAAATAATCTTCGCACCATGTTTAATGATGCCGCCATATTCCTGGTTGACCCCAGGCAGATATCCAGGAACATCCACAAAAGTCACCAGGGGAATATTAAACGAGTCACACGTCCTTACAAACCTGGCACACTTCATGGAAGCGTTTATGTCCAGGCAGCCCGCCAGAAACTTTGGCTGATTGGCGATAATCCCAACTGCCAGGCCATTTAGTCGCCCGAAGCCAACGACCATATTATTGGCATAGTACTTGTGGACCTCCAGGAACTGGTTATTATCCAATACCGTGCGGATGATTTCTTTCATATCATAGGGCAGTCGCGGGTTTGTGGGCACCACGTTATTGAGCGATTTATCTGTCCGGTCCTGGTCGTCTGTACATTCAATGGGTGGTGGTTTTTCTCTAAAATTTTGAGGCAAATAACCCAGGAGTTCCTTCACCTTGTCAAGTGCCGCCTGATCGGAGTCCTCTGCAAAATGGGCTACACCGCTTCGCTTATTATGGCTCATGGCGCCCCCAAGCTCTTCAGCCGTAACCTCTTCGAATGTAACTTCTTTGATGACTTGAGGTCCAGTGATGAACATATTGCTTGTCTTTTTGACCATGATGATAAAGTCAGTAAGAGCGGGCGAATAAACGGCACCCCCTGCACAGGGGCCCATAATAACCGATATTTGAGGAATTACTCCAGAACTCCACACATTCCTCTTAAATATTTCCCCATAACCTCCCAGGCTCTCAACGCCTTCCTGGATCCTGGCCCCACCCGAATCGTCCAATCCGATCATGGGTGTACCATTTTTTAAGGCCAGGTCCATAACCTTACACACCTTTTGACTAAACGCTCCACTTAGAGAGCCGCCGAATACGGTAAAATCCTGGGAAAAAAGAAAAACCGGTCTCCCGTTTATGGTTCCGTGGCCGGTAACTACGCCATCACCAGCGATCTTTTTTTTCTCCATACCAAAATCATGGCACCGGTGGACAACAAACTTATCAATTTCCTGGAAACTGCCCTTATCAAGGAGGTAATCAAGCCTTTCTCTTGCGGTCATCTTACCCTTGGCATGCTGCTGGTCAATGCGTTTTTGGCCACCTCCCAGCTCTGCCTCACGGTTTCTTTTTTCCAGTTCCTTGATCTTGGCTTCAATTTCCATTAAAGGATCTCCAAGTCCTGGTATGGTAAAGATAAAGAAATCTCAATTAAGAGGGACTCATAGACGTTATTCATAAATATCACTCAAGCACCACAAGAACTGCCTCTGCTTCTACAGCATCGCCACTTTTACACTTTACCTCTTTTACGGTCCCAGATTCGCTGGCCACCACAGGTAGTTCCATCTTCATGGCCTCGAGGATGATAACCTCGTCGCCTTCGTTCACCGCATCACCTGCTTTTACCTTGACATCGATAATCTTTCCTCCCATAGGAGCAGTAATTTCACTCACAGTCAATACCTCCTCTAATAATTTTTTTTTACCAGACCCTTTCGATCCAGACCTTTTCTTTAAGCGGGAAATAACCTCAAAATCCCTTTTTTTGAATTGTCTTTTAGACCACCTGAAAAAGTTGCCTTAACTGCTTTTTAAGCGCAACCATTTATCGTTTAACATAGACATCTTGTCAAGAGTAATATGTGAAAAGTGTTCAATTTTACAAAAATAAAGCATATAGCCGGGTTATTTAGTGCCTGAGCGAAAATTCCGTTCAGGCACGATTTTAGGTTCTGGGTTGCGGATTTTCCATTATGAAAATGTCTCGTGAACCTATCGAAATGCAAGCACAATATATAGTGTTATGATTGTCTTTTATCTACAAGACACTTATAAATTATTTAAATTTTACTTAATTTATGGGAAAGTAGTTGACAAACTGAGAAATTTATCATATTATCTATTAAACTTTTTCTAAACAGAGAAAAGGCAAAGTCGCCGAAAGGTGATGACGCAAAGCTACGGGTCTAAAGCCGAAAGGCCATGATCGCCGGGTTACCGACGGTTAATTTGAATCACGCCTTTGGGTAAAGCTGCTCAGAGGCGTTTCTGTTTAACGGATTGTTTGGGTGATTTGTTTCCTCATGATAATGAAATGGCCTGAGACTTCTGAAAGTGAGGAAAACCCATGGATACCCGGGCCATCCCGGAAAGTATGCCTTGATCTAACAAATTCCAGGATTTCCGGAATTATTTTATCAGGGTGCGAGACCGTAGGAGGCTGTCTGAGAATGAGAAATTTTTTCCAAGATCAAGGAAGGCGAAAATTATAACCACAGGAATACATTTAAGTATTTCGAGGATTATAATTTGAGCCTGACGTCCCGCTAGTAGCGGGAGGGAAAATAGCCATTCTCGGACAGCCTCCTAGTAACAAAAGGGCTTTAGGAGGATTATAATGCCAGTTTATAAGTGGGTTGCAGAAACAAAAAAAGGGAAAATTCTAAAAGGTGAACTGGAAGCAGCAGATGAAAGGATAGCACAACTTCAACTAAAGCGGCGCAGCCTAACCATCAAAAAGATAAAGGTCAAGCCGAAAGATCTTTTTGAAAATGTCGCCTTTTTCCAGCCCAAGATCACCGCCAAGGATGTTGTCATATTTACCCGCCAGTTCTCTACAATGATTGATGCGGGCCTTCCCCTTGTCCAAGGGCTCACTATTCTTGCTGAGCAAACAGAGAACAAGACTTTCCAAAATGTTATTAAGAGAGTCACAAAGGATGTGGAAGGGGGTTCCAGTCTGGCAGAAGCCCTGAAGAAACACCCAAAGGTGTTTGACGGTCTTTACGTTAATCTTGTGGCTGCTGGAGAAATTGGGGGTATCCTTGACACCATTTTGCAACGCCTTGCCGCTTACATAGAAAAGGCAGAGAAGCTCAAGACCCGGATCAAAGGTGCCATGACCTATCCAATCATTGTTGTTGCAATAGCCGTGTTAGTCATTGCAGTTATTCTGATTTTTGTTATTCCCGTTTTTCAAGAGATGTTTTCAAGCTTCGGAAAGGCACTCCCTGTTCCCACCCAAATTGTTGTTAACATGAGTGATTTTTTAAAGGGAAACATACATTATGTAATCGGTGCCTTCATAGTGTTTGTCTTCGCTTTTAAAAAATACAGAAACACGAAAAAGGGAAGAAAACAGACTGATGCCCTGGCCTTGAAGCTGCCAGTGTTTGGCAATTTGCTAAAAAAATCCGCTGTGGCGCGATTCACAAGAACCCTTGGCACCATGATCAGCAGCGGTGTGCCTATCCTGGATGCCCTTGAAATAGTGGCCAAGACATCGGGCAACGTTGTCCTGGAGGAAATTATTTATGAGGTCCGTTCAAGCATCGCTGAAGGTCAAACAATTGCCGAACCACTTTCGGAAGCTGAAATATTTCCCCGCATGGTCGTACAGATGATCTCCGTAGGAGAGGCTACGGGTGCCCTTGATACAATGCTCAATAAAATCGCCGATTTTTATGATGACGAAGTAGACGCTGCAGTTGAAGCCCTTACCTCCATGTTGGAGCCCTTGCTAATGGTATTCCTTGGTGGTGCCATAGGCGGACTGGTCATCGCAATGTATCTGCCCATCTTCCAGATGGCTGCGGCAATGGGTGGATAACGTCTCGGAAATTCTATCCCGCCGACGGCGGGAAAATTATATGTATTTATTGAGGTTTGTGATTTTGCCTCACACATGGAATAATGGAATGATGGAATAGTGGAAAGTCGAAGATCCCGTCTCTGGCGGGATTGGTGTTTAAAGGAATTTATCTTTTTATGCATACTTTTTACTATATTTTCAAGAGGAATATTGCCAATATTCCATTTCCCCATTTTCCCAAAACCCATTGTTCCATCGTTCCATTATTCCCTGGCCCAGACCGCTACTCAACACTCTGAGTCTTAAATCAAATTTGAATTGCAATGACATACGTCAAATCAACAACAAATTGCACCAGGGCAGGCCAACATTCCAATTGGGGCGAAGCCCCTATGTTCATCCCGTCGATATGACCAAGTCCAACCTGCAAATTTCCCAATCAGAACTCTCCGGGCGCCTTAAGGCCCTCATGTTCCTGAGATTGCTTTTTGTTTCCCTTCTTTTAGGTGCTTCCATATTCATCCAGATCAAGCAGACCCAGACTTATTTCGGGTTTATTCAGACTTCCCACTTTCTGCTGGTCGCTGCTGTCTATTTTCTCACTTTTATATATACAATTATTTTTAAATATTCAAAGAACCTCGTTTGGCTTGCCTACACTCAGCTTCTGGCGGACACCTTTATTGTCACGGCCATCATCTACGTTACAGGCGGTATAGGAAGTATATTTTCCTTTCTCTATATACTGACCATTATTAACGGGAGCATCATTGTTTACCGAAAAGGAGCAATGGTAATTGCTTCCAGTAGCAGCATTCTGTATGGGCTTTTGCTGGATCTCCACTACTATGGGGTTATTCACCCTTTAGGTGCCCCGGAGCCATATGCTTTACAATATCAGAGCCCTTACATTTTTTTTCTGATTTTAGTTAATATTGCAGGGTTCTATCTGGTAGCTTATCTCAGCAGTTACCTGTCTGAACAGGCAAGAAAAAGCCGTGTCGAATTAAAAGCTAAACAGGTTGATATCGACGAGCTGGAGGTGCTTAACGAAAGTATTATCAATAGCATTACCTCAGGTCTCATTGTGCTGGATGGTCAAAACAGAATCTTTCTTTTTAACCCGGCTGCCGAGGAAATTTTCGGTATCAAGAACGCTCAGGTTTCTGGTAGGCAAATAGATCAGGTACTTCCCTTTCTCAAAAACAAACTGCCCGGTGTTCAACACACTTCATTACAAACAGCTAAGAAGCTTCCTCCATTTATTGATCTTTCATATTTAAAATCGAACGGCGGAAAGAGTCACCTTCGCCTTTCCATCTCTCCCCTTCGGCTTCAGCAGGCAGAGCAAAAGGGCCATGTCCTAATATTCCAGGATATGACGGAAATTATGGAAATCGAAGAAGAAATGAAAAAGGTAGAAGGCCTTGCTCTGGTCGGTGAATTTGCGGCAGGAATCGCCCATGAGATTAGAAATCCTATGGCTTCTATCAGCGGATCGATCCAAATGTTAAGGGATGGGCTGAGCGAAAATGATGTCAACAGCCGGCTTATGGATATAATATCGAGAGAAATCAGCCGGCTGAACCGTCTGTTAAGCAATTTTCTACTTTTTGCCAGGCCAAAAAAGGCAAATTTTCAAGAATTTGATTTGCACCGGGAAATCCTTGAATCCCTGGAACTCTTTAAGAACAGCCATCATTGGAATGGAAAGATGGGTGTCTTCACGGATTTTTGTGATCCCATAAGGCTGGAGTCTGATCCTGAACAGCTCAAACAGGTGCTGTGGAATCTCTTCTTAAATGCCTGCCAGGCTATGCCTGAAGGAGGCTCATTTTACGTCGTCACGCATCTTAACTCAGATGTGTCCCGACCCGATCGGAAACGCGTAAAAATTATTGTCCGCGACACAGGCAGCGGTTTCGATGACAGGGTTCTAAGCAAGGCTTTTATTCCCTTCTTTACTACCAAAGAAGAAGGCTCTGGCCTGGGACTGGCTATTGTGAAAAGAATATTAGAAGGGCTTCAGGGAGAAGTCTTTGCTAAAAATCATTCTGAAGGGGGCGCCGAGGTAAGTATATTGCTCCCTGTCTCCCCCTTATATCCTCAATAAGTTGTAGAATTTCCGAGAGATATCAATAGTAACTGCTCAGATGTGCTGCAACGAAAGCTCTACGACAATAGGGAAATAGCTATGTTAGACCAGCACTGGTTTTTAGATATCAGTCGTCCGAGTCGCTACCTTGGAAATGAAGTCAATACTATCAAGAAAAATCCTGCCCTCACGGACGTTTCTATTGCGCTTGTTTTTCCCGACGTCTACGATGTGGGTATGTCCCACTTAGGGCTGAAGATCCTCTACAATATCCTTAACAGCCAGGATTGGTTGGTAGCTGAAAGGGCATTTTCTCCCTGGCCTGATTTAGAGAAGAAACTAAGGGTTCAAAAGATCCCTGCCACCTCACTGGAATCTAATCGTGCGCTATCGAGCTTTGATATCGTTGGTTTCAGCCTTCAACATGAGCTTTCCTACACCAATGTATTAAACATACTTGATCTTGCCGGTATACCATTTCATGCCAGTCAAAGAACTGATGTAAGCCCCCTTATAATTGCTGGTGGGCCTGCATGCTTTAACCCGGAGCCTGTTGCTGAAGTCTTTGACCTAATGGTGATCGGGGATGGCGAGGAAGCAACGCTTAAAGTATGTGAAGTGGTCCGTGAAGCAAAAAAAGAAAAGATAAGAAGCAAGAATGAACTGCTCTCTCGCTTATACCGCATAAAGGGTGTTTACGTACCATCCTGTTTTTCTATCCATTACAATCCGGAAGGGCCTGTCGAGACAATCGAACCGTTGATTTCCGATTACCCAAATGTAGAAAAGGCCATTTTACAAGATATTGATAAATATCCCTATCCAGTCCGTCAAATTGTCCCATTTACCGAATTGGTTCATGATCGTGCAGTCTTAGAGATTTGCCGGGGGTGCACGCGTGGTTGCCGGTTCTGCCAGGCAGGCATGATATATCGTCCGGTGCGAGAACGAAGTCCTGAATCCATCCTTGATAAAGCGGATAAAGTTCTTGAACTCACGGGTCACGAAGAACTTTCTCTGTTGTCATTGAGCTCTGGGGATTATTCCTCTATTGTTCCGCTTCTTGAGGCCCTTATGGACAAGCAGGCCATGAAACAAGTCGCAATAAGCTTTCCTTCATTGAGAATTGACAGTCTTGACCCATCGTTTATGAAACAGATAAAAAGGGTGCGAAAAACAGGCTTCACCTTAGCGCCAGAGGCAGGTAATGACAGATTGAGAAGGATCATTAACAAAGGGTTAACAACAAAAGATATTCTGGAAACTGCTAATGCGGTCTATGGCGCTGGATGGAATTTGATCAAGCTTTACTTTATGATAGGCCTTCCCTTTGAAACTGATGGGGACATCCAGGATATCATCGACCTGGCCAGGAAAGTTGCAAAACTCGCCGGAAAGAGGGGGAAACGTGCCAAGCTGAATGTCAGTGTTTCTACCTTTGTGCCCAAATCGCACACCCCATTCATGTGGCGACCCCAGATCCCGCTGGAAGAAAGCCGGAGACGAATACAGTTAATCCAGGAAGGCCTCAAAGGATCCCGTATCAGGGTCAAGTGGAATCAGTCTGAATTGAGCTGGTTGGAGGGTATTTTCTCAAGGGGGGACAGGAGATTGACAGAGGTCCTTATAGAGGCATGGAAACTGGGCGCCAGGTTTGACGCCTGGGGAGAGCATTTTCACAAGGGAATCTGGGAAGAGGCATTCAACCGAACAGGGATAGACCCCTGCTTCTATCTCTACCGTGAAAGACCACTTGATGAAGTATTACCATGGGACCATATCAGATCAGGGGTCACCAAGGGCTTTCTCAAAAAAGAATGGAAAAGAGCACAACGAGAAGAATGGACCCCGGATTGCAGGGAAACATGCATCGAATGCGGTGTTTGCGACCACAAAACTGTTGATCCAATCGTATTTAGGGATTGGACTATCCCGCGCAGCCTTGAGAAACCCACCCATGAAACTATTGCTTTGCCGTCAAAGAAGTACCGCCTGACCTTTACAAAGCTGAATCACGCTAAGTATCTTGGCCACCTGGAACTTGTTCGTGTTTTTTTCAGGGCCTTCAGAAGGGCAGGGTTGAACCTGGTCTACTCCAGGGGGTTTCATCCAATGCCCAAAGTGGTGTTTGGCTGTGCTTTGCCTGTCGGAACCGAAAGTATGCAGGAAACTGCGGATGTTGAACTTGCTGAATATACGGACACATCTTTTTTGAGAAACCGTATCAATCGACAGTTGCCTCCCGGTATCACCGTTACCTCGGTTAAAGAGATCACCCCCGGCAAAAAAAAGCAGCGGTTAAAGGAAAGCCATTTTATCGTAACCCTGAACGAGACTGAGTTGAACGAGCCTGATTTGAAAAGGTTTCTCAAATCCGATTATTTTCCTGTTGTCAAAATGAGCAAAAAAGGCGACCATGAAATTAATGCCAGAGCCCTGGTCAAGTCTATGGCCCGTTTTTCACCAAATGGAATAAAATTAACTGTGAGACACACAACCGGCCCTGAAGTAAGACCTGCTGAAATAGTCAAAAGTGTATTCTCCTTGGACGACTCACAGGTGACTCATATGAAAATATTAAAGACCAAACAGATCCTTTGGTAAGTCAGGGACCTCCGGCAGGGGGGGAGAAAGAAGCCGATGCCCAACGAACTCATCATTAATGCCAGGCCCCACGAGACCAGGGTTGCCCTTGTTGAAAACGGCGTTGTTGTGGAGCTCCATATTGAAAGGGGAACCGGGCAGGAACTGATGGGAAATATTTATCGAGGGAGGGTTGTCAGGGTTCTTCCAGGTATGCAGGCGGCCTTTGTGGAGATTGGGCTTGAAAGGACTGCTTTTCTATATGTGTCAGATGTGTACAATGACTTTTTTGACCTTGAAAAAATCATGCTTGAAAACAACAAGCCCAACGAAGATCCATATTTCACTGAATCAGAAGCGCCACAATCCGGTTCGCTCCATGGTGTCTCTTTCCAAATAGAAGATCTGCTCCATGAAGGACAAACTATCATGGCCCAGGTGGCCAAGGAACCCATTGGTACCAAGGGAGCGCGTCTCACTTCTCACATTTCTATACCCGGCAGGCATCTGGTTTTAATGCCCACCATAAACCACATCGGTATTTCCCGCAGGATAGAGGGCAGGGAGGAGAGAGAGAGGCTTAGGGAGATCATTGAAGAAATAAGGCCCAGCGAGCTTGGGTTCATCGTCAGGACAGTCGGTGAAAGTGCGTCCAAAGAAAAACTTCAATCCGAGATGGAATTTCTCGTAAAGCTTTGGGCCAATATTCAGGTGGAAATGGAAAAGAGATCAAATCCTGATCTGTTACACAAGGACTTATCGATTTCTCTGCGAGCCGTTCGAGATCTATTTACAAGGGAGGTGGACCGTCTCATTATCGACTCGATGAAAGAATACGAGAGTATTATGGGGTTTATTCTGGCCTTTGAAAGCAGATTGAGGTATTCTGTAAAATTGTATGAGGGCTCTGAGCCTATTTTTGACGCCTTTGGGATTGAAATGGAGATTTCTCGTGCCCTCCACAACAAGATATGGCTGAAATCGGGGGGGTATATTGTGATTGAAATGACAGAGGCCCTCACTGCCATTGATGTCAATACCGGGAGCTATGTGGGTAAAAGGAATCCAGAGGAAACTATTTTGAAAACAAATCTGGAGGCAGTCAAAGAGATTGCATACCAGTTGCGGTTTAGAAACATAGGTGGCCTTATAGTTATAGACTTTATAGATATGGAAAAGAAACCAAATCGGGAACGCGTTTTTATGGCGCTAAAGGAGGCGCTTAAAAAGGATAAGGCCAAATCTACCATTCTCCATATGTCGGACTTAGGGCTGATTGAAATGACGCGAAAAAGAACTCGTGCCAATCTAAACAGGTTGCTGACCGAGCCCTGCTTCTATTGCGAAGGGAGAGGAACGGTCAAATCCAAAGAAACGATCTGCTACGAGTTATTCAGAGATCTGGAAAGAGAGTGCCCGGCCTCTGAAGAAGGGGAAAATGTCTATGTCCTGGTCAACCCGGAGATTGACGCTGTTCTCAGAGAAGATGAGCAGGAATCCATCATTGACCTGGAGAAAAGGTTGAAGAAGCGAATCACAATTATTGCCAAAAGAGACTTTCATGTGGAACAGTATGAAATAAGCGTCTGATTTGTGAAATTCCTTTTTTGAGGTGTATATGAAATCAACAATAGCCAAGGCTGCAGGCCTTACCGACGTAGGTTTAAAGAGAGAGATAAATGAGGACAGCTTTTCTACAGATACGAAAACGGGGCTCTTTGTTGTTGCAGACGGAATGGGGGGGCATTTAGCTGGAGAAGTTGCCAGCCGGGTGGCTGTAGACCTTATCAATAAGAGCTACAAAAAATGGTTCGACTCAGACGCCCCGGAGGAAGATCTTTTTGATTATCCCGACCAATCACTCTCTAAAATCGGGAACTATATCCAAAGCAGCATTCGGCTGGCCAACAAAGTTATCCATGAAATGGCCGCAGAGTATACAGATTACAATGGCATGGGAACAACTGTGGCGGTTCTGGCAGTTATGCCCGATTTAGTCATCACTGCCAACGTGGGAGACAGCCGCATCTATTTGGTGAGGAATGGGGAGATTGAAAGACTCTCCAAAGATCACTCCATCGTGGCTGAACAGGTTGCAATGGGCATCATGACAGATGAAGAGGCCAAGCAGTCTCCTTTGAAACACGTTCTGACCCGCAATCTGGGCTCTGCTATACACCTGGAGGCAGATGTTTTTGAAATCGAACCTTCAAGCAACGACCGCTTCGTTTTGTGCAGTGATGGCCTGACCGATCTGGTATCAGATGATGAAATACAACAGATGGTGGTGGCAGAGGATGATCCTGAGGTACTATGCCAAAATTTCATAGATAAGGCTCTCACAAGAGGGGCGCATGACAATACGACGGTTGTTTCAGTGTACCTGTCAGGCATTGAAAAGTCGAAATCCGAGCCTTTTAAGAAAATGGGGAGCCTTCTTGCTGATATTCTGACAACCACACAAAAAGCGACAAAGATTTTTAAGTCTTGATGATATTTTATATTGCTATTTTATGCTGATATAAGATCAAGTCAAACAAAAAGGGACAAATTATGGCCAAACTTATTTTAATGTTTAAGGACCAGGTAATGCAAGAATTCCCTTTTTTTAGGGAAAGTATGACCATTGGCCGAAACCCTGAAAATAATATCCAAATCGATAATCTGGCCGTTTCAGGGCATCATGCCAAGATCGACAAGGTCGGCTCCAGGTTTATCTTAACTGATCTTCAGAGTACAAACAGCACATTTGTAAATGATAAGAAAATTGTATCCCATAGTCTTAAGGACAGAGACAAAATCCAAATAGGAAAACATGTTATCCTTTTTCTGTCTTCTGAAACAGATAGGGCAGAACAAAGTAGCATTGATGAAACCATGATACTGGACACTGCCCAGCAGCGTGAACTCCTTGCTAAACAGGAAACTGCAGCCGGCCAAGGCATTGAGAAAATTGGGGTATTGTCCTTTTTGGGCAGATCTGAGATAGGAGAGGTCAAATTAATAAAAAAACTTTCCAGAATAGGCAAAGCAGACAATTGTGAGGTTAAACTCTCCGGGCTGTTTATGGGGGACACCGCTGCTGCCATCAGCAAGCGGCCGTCTGGCTATACCATCACATTTACAGGTGGGATGACAAAATTGAAGGTTAACGGACAGGTAATCAAGGGCAGTGTGCAATTAAACGATTATGACACAATTGAGTTGGGCTCTTACAAATTGCAATTCTATCAGAAAGAGGTAGAAGCCTTATAATCCTTTTTCCGCTTTTTTTTAATTTCTGCCAAGCCATATTCCACTTGCTTTTTCGTGAAGGTCTTATGGCATTTAGTGCACTGATACACTTCATCTGTTAGCTGATCATAGATTAGATCATCGGAAAAGTTAACCCCGTGGAAACGAAGTGAAAAATTGTAGATACGCTTGAAGTGCTTATTCGCACAGCTATCGCATAAAAAATAGTCCCGGAGTTCATCCATCTGCACTTCCTCCCCAAAAAGTCAAATCCCCTCTGGTGATAACCAAAGCCGGGGTCCTTTGGACCCGGGTTTTTACTGGAGCCACCGTGCGGAGTCGAACCGCAGACATCCTCATTACGAGTGAGGTGCTCTACCATCTGAGCTACGGTGGCTCAATGTTGACGGTCTCGTAAAAAGTCTCCCGCTTCAGTTCAGCGGGACGTTGTGCTGCATTTCGTAATCATTCAACGTACGATAAGTACGCCTCATGATTGCAAAATTTGCACGCCTTGAATTTGAATTTTTTACGAAACCGTCTAAATCGGACTTTTTACGAGTTCATCAATGTTATGTTGGCAAAATATAGTTTTTTATTCTTCTTGTGTCCATGATTTTTTTTGGATATGTTCTTATCTTTTGCAGAGTTCACAGTGCCTGGATTCTTTACCCCCTATGAATTCTGTGGGCTTGAGCCATCCCCTGCAATGGTAACCGCGGGTTAAAAGCCCTTTTGAGAGGTGCACTATGAAACTGCCAAAAGACTACATAATTTTTCCCCTGGATCTACCCTCCTATGATCAGGCCATGACCTATGTAGACAAGCTGAAAGAGCACGTGGGTCTCTTTAAAGTGGGCCTGGAACTTTTTATCAGTCAGGGGCCGGATATTCTCAAGTCGATACATGACGCGGGAGATGCCGGAATCTTCCTCGACCTTAAACTCCACGATATTCCTGCCACCGTGCAGAGGGCTTTTGTGGCTGCCAGCCAACACGACCCGGAATTTGTGACGGTTCACTGTGATGAAGGGGAGGAAATCCTTAGGGGTGTTGCGAAAAACAATCCTGGTGATACAAAAATATTGGCAGTCACCGTGCTTACGAGCCTGAATCAGGAAAAATTAAGGGCATTGGGTTACTCTGATAAATATGCAGAAGACATCTCAGCCCTGGTCCTTTTAAGGGCCCGCATGGCAAAGGCCGCAGGGTGTCATGGTGTAGTATGCTCCGGGCTTGAAGTGGCTATGGTAAAAAGGGAACTGGGGTCTGAACTGATCGCAGTTACCCCGGGAATACGCCCGGCCTGGTCTCTCGTCAATCAGGACGACCAAAAAAGGATAGTAACGCCTGCAGATGCTATTAGAAATGGCTCGGATTATGTGGTGATTGGCCGCCCCATACGGGATGCAAAAGACCCTGCCGATGCAGCGAGGAAGGTTGCGGAGGAGATAGCATCAGCCCTTTAAGACAAGCTTATCCCTGTGTACAGCCATGAGAGTGACCATGGCTTTAGCGGCCAGCTCTGCCTCCCCTTCCCTGATATCAAACACTTCTGACTCTGAGATGATGATCTGGCCCCCCTCCCTGAGCACCTTTGAGCGACAGACCAGGGCTTCACCGAAAGCAGGTCTCAGAAAGTTGATCTTAAACTCGATTGTCAGGATCTGAAAATCCTCGGAAACAGTTGTAAAAGCAGAATATCCGGCCGTATGATCGGCCATGGTGGCCATAACACCTGCATGGATAAAACCGTCCTGCTGTCGATGATGCTCCTCAATTGCCACCGTCGACTGAAAGTAACCCCTCTCGATCACTTCCGCCTTGAACTGGCAATAATCGATGAAGCCGCGGCTATAGTCCCTGGCCAGAAAGGTTTTCCTCTCTTGTGAAATCTTTTCATTCATATTTGATTTTTTACGAAAAGCTTGCCATTTTCGAAACTGTCCTGTATCCAAAGCAAGTATACATATTTTGGGTGCTTAGACAAGGGTGTTTGTTGGTTCGGTAAAGATGGCCTTATGGGTAAGGAAAAGGATACTTGCCCGACACTGAATACGCATGTATTCTGATCCCTCTTGTATTTAAAGTCAATGGAAGGATTTTCAAATGGCTAATAGATCAGCGTATGAAGAATTGGAAAAAAAGGTCAAGAAATTACGAGATGAAGTCATTGAACTTAAACGGGCGGCCAAGGCGCTTCATGAGTCACATGATTACCTGGAAAACCTGTTCAACTATGCCAATGCTCCTATGATTGTCTGGAACCCAAAGGGTAGGATTACCCGGTTCAACCATGCCTTTGAGAACATGACAGGAATTACAGCCGACGAGGTCATCGGTCAAAAATTGGACGTACTTTTCCCTGAAGCAAGCCGGGATGAATCGATAGGTAAGATCGCTCGTACCTTGGAGGGTGAATACTGGGAGTCGGTTGAGATCCCGATTCTTCACAAAGATGGAGACATCCGGGTAGCACTCTGGAACTCAGCTAACATTTATTCCGGGGAGGGCAAGACCCTTTCTGCCACCATTGCCCAGGGGGTGGATATAACCGAGCGTAAGCGGGTGGAGGAGGCCCTGCGGGAGAGCGAGGAGCGGTACCGCCTGCTTGCTGAGAATGTGACTGATATTATCTGGATAATGGATATGAATCTGCGATTTACCTATATTAGTCCTTCCATTACAAAAATGACAGATTTTAGTGTTGAGGAAGCGATGGGCTTGACACTGGTGGACGGATTTACTCCAGCTTCTATTGAGGTTGCAAGGAATTCCCTTGCAGAAGAACTGGCCATGGAAAAAACAGGGAAAGCAGACCCGTTCAGGACACGGACTCTTGAATTGGAGGTCTTCCGCAAAGACGGCTCCAAGATCTGGACCGAGGCCAAAATGACTTTTCTTCGTGACCAAACTGGCCAGGCTGCCGGAATATTTGGCGTATCACGCGACATCAGCAGGCGCAAGCGAATCGAGGAAGCACTGCGGGAAAGCGAAAAGCTATATCGCGGCATCCTGGAGACTGCCCCCGATTCCATTACGATAACCCGTGTGAAGGATGGTCGCTATCTGCAAGTGAATGAAGCTTTCTGCCAAATGAGCGGTTACTCACGGGAAGAGGTCCTGGGCAGGAACCCATTTGATTTGGACCTATTTACCAACCCTGGGGATCGAGACCTTTTTATTAAAATCCTAAAAGTGGAAAGGGAAGTAAACGGGTTTGAAGTCCAATATCGAAAAAGGGATGGAACTACAATAGACACTCTCCTTTCAGCCAGACCTTTAGAGTACGGGAAAGAGGAGTGTTTGGTCGCAGTGGTTACTGACGTTACCAAACTCAAGCGGGCGCAGGATGCACTTCGGGAATCAGAAGAAAAGTATCGCTTATTGGTGGAAAATGCCAGCGATGCAATTTTTATTTTTCAAGATCAGAAAGTAAAATTTCCAAATCCGAAGGCAATAGAACTGGGGCGAAATTTAGCCGTTGACCTGGAACGAGTTCCTTTTCTGAATTATGTTCATCCTGAAGATCGGCAGATGGTCATTGAAAGGCACAGCAAAAGATTAAAGGGAGAGAAAGTGCCCGACACCTATTCTTTCAGACTAATGAACAGAGACGGTGAAGAATTATGGGCAGAACTCAATGCCGTTCTTATAAACTGGGAGGGTAAACCGGCCACCCTCAATTTTCTCAGGGACATAACACTACAACAGCAACTGGAGGCACAAATCCAGCAGATTCGGCGGTTGGAAGCCCTTGGCACCCTTGCCGGGGGTATTGCCCATGACTTCAATAATCTCTTGATGGGTATTCAGGGGCGTACGTCCCTGATGATGATGAATAATGATTTTTCCCAGGTGCATTATGAGGATCTGAAAGGAATTGAGGATATCGTTAAGAGCGGGGTAGATCTGACAAAACAATTGTTAGGATTTGGCAGAAAGGGAAAATATGAGGCCAAACCGACTGATCTCAGCAAATTAGTTCACACAAGTTCTCAAATGTTTGGCAGGACAAAAAAAGAGATCAAAATACACGCCAAATATCAGAAAGACATTTGGGCGGCAGAGGTAGCCAGGGGCCAGATTCAGCAGGTGCTGTTAAACCTTTATGTCAACGCCTGGCAGGCTATGCCTGGTGGTGGAGAATTATATCTGCAGACGGAAAACGTGACGTTTGATGAGAGCTATACAAATCCTTTTAAAATAAAGCCGGGCAGATATGTGAAGATTTCAGTGACTGATACCGGAGTGGGCATGGATGAGGCAACCAAAGAAAAAATATTTGAGCCCTTTTTTACCACCAAAGAGATGGGCAGGGGAACGGGTCTTGGTCTTGCCTCTGCTTATGGTATCATTATAAACCATGAAGGCATCCTCAACGTATACAGTGAAAGGGGTGAAGGAACGACCTTTAACATATACCTTCCTGCTTGTGAGAAAAAAATCATTGACGAAAAGAAACCACTTGAAGGGATCATAAGAGGAACTGAGACCGTTCTTTTGGTGGATGATGAGGATATAATTGTAGATATTTGGAAGAAGAACCTGGAAAAGTTGGGCTACAAAGTCATAACAGCGCGGAATGGTAAAGAGGCCATAGAGCTCTATAAGAAAAATCAAGGCAATATCGATATCGTCGTCCTTGACATGATTATGCCGGAAATGGGGGGTGGGGAAACCTATGACAAACTGAAGGAAATTAATCCAGACGTCAAGGTCATTCTTTCAAGCGGATACAGTATAGAGGGCCAGGCAAGTGAAATATTAAAGCGTGGTTGTGATGGCTTTATTCAGAAGCCATTTCGCATGAAACAGTTATCCAGGAAGATAAATGAGGTTTTGGAGAAGGAATAGGCACTAATTGAACGATGTTCAAACAGATGGTATTGGGCATTTGTTATAAGATATTGGTATTATTGTCTTTCGCATTTCATTTGTAATTTCTTTGTTGATAGAGGGTTGATTATTTTGTGATTTTTTGCGCAAAACACTTGAAAAATAAAAAACGATATGCTATGCACCCGTGATTGGAAATGGTGAAACTTTGAAATGAAGAAAATAAACGATCAGATGAATGCCTTTTTCGGCAATGATACTGAATTTGAGGGGAAACTCTCTTTTTCCGGTGCAGTCCGCATTGACGGCTCCTTTAAGGGGGAGATTTCAACCAAAGGAACCCTGATTGTGGGTGAGACAGCAAATATCGAGGCGGAGATTCATGCCTCCCACATCATTATCAGCGGAGAGGTGCGCGGCAATATTGTTGCCGAAAATAAAATAGAAGCACACGCGCCGGGTAAGATTATCGGGAGTATCCAGGCCCCGACTATCACCATAGATGAGGGGGTTGTTTTTGAAGGAAACTGCCGGATGCAAAAGCAGGGTGAGGAGTCCGAAAAGGACAAAAAAGTGACCGTATTGACACAATCGGCAGGGTCAAAGGAATAGAATGTGACCATAACTTAAAAGCCGGAGGGATATACACGGCATGTTAAAAATAGATTTTTCATTATTTATTCAGATAGCCAATTTTCTATTGCTCCTCCTTCTCATGAATATCTTTCTTTATAAACCGATCCGCAAGATATTGGCTCGCAGAAAAGAGGAAATCAATTCCTTGGAAGGGACCATAGAAGGCTATCAAAATCGGTCTGATCAAGACGAAAAAGGCATTGAGGAAGGAATGATTCTGGCCAGAAAGGAAGGCCATAAGGAAAAGGAGAACTTTAAAGGCCAGGGCTTAGAAGTGGAGAAAGGGGTATTGCAGAAGGCCAGTTCTTCAGCAGAAGAAAAAATAGGCAATGCCAAACAAGAAATTGAGAATAAGATAGTTGATGTGCGAAAGGCACTGGAAGACCAGGTTGCTTCTTTTTCCGAGGAATTGGCTGAAAAGATACTGGGAAGGAGCATCCAATGATCCTGTTTAAAGGTAAGAAAGGAAAATTTGTATTAATAGCTGGTCTCACCCTGATAAGTATATTTATTCTTTGCGGTTTAGGTTTTGCTTCTGAAGGTGGAGGTCATGGCGGTACGGATGAGAGCCAGAGGCTTTGGGACCTTGGGGCGCGTTTTCTCAATTTTGCTCTTTTGGTCATTATTCTTTTTGTGGTGATAAGAAAGACCGGCGTTAAAGACTTTTTTTCTGCGCGCAGGGAGGAAATCAGTAAGAAGTTTGAGGACCTAAAAGAGGAAAGGGATGCAGCTGAGGGCCGGTATCGCGAGCTGGAGGCGGAGCTAAAGGCATTCGAAACAAAAAAGAAGGAGATCATCCAGCAGTTTGAGGCAGAAGGTATTGCTGAAAAGGAGAGGATTATCGCTGAAGCCGAGGAAAGGGCAAAGCAGATACTGGAACAAGCCGGTTTGACAATACAACGGGAGATCCAGGCTGCAAAGGATCGGTTGACAGCGGAAATGGTGGAGGCTGCCGCTCAGAGGGCTCAGGTAATTATTGAAAAAGAGATAAAAGACAGTGATCAGGACCAGCTGGTTAATGAATTCATAGAAAGGGTGGAGAAGCTACATTGATTGGTTCAAAGATTTCCAGGAGATATGCAAAGGCCTTGCTCAGCCTGGGGCAGGATGATGGACATTATGAAGAATATGGGCAGAACCTTAATGAATTTGCCAGCTTCTGCTCCGCTAACAACGAATTTTTCCAGGTTGTTTCCAATCAAGTATTTTCATTAGAGGACCGTAAAAAAATCCTTGAAGCAGTGTTAGAAAAGAGCCTGTTTTCTAATGTTGTAAAAAATTTCTTGAGGCTGTTAGTTGATAAGAACAGAATTGCAGCCATTGGTGGAATTACTGATTACTATTCAAGACTTACCGATGAACTTTCAAACATTACCAGGGCCGACATCATTACGGCCAAACCTTTGAAAACGAAGGCATTAGATAAGCTGAAAAAGGCTCTGACAGGACTAACTTCAAAGGATGTCAGGACAGATGTGAAGCACGATGATTCCCTCATAGGAGGGCTTATCGTAAAAATTGGAGATTTGGTATTGGATGGCAGTGTAAAGGCCCAACTGGAAGGGCTAAAAGAATCATCAAAAAGGGGTGAATATAGCTAATGGAGATCAGAGCAGAAGAAATAAGTCAGATAATCCGGGACCAGATAAAGGATTACGAAAAAAAGGTGGAGGTGAGCGAGACCGGAACGGTCTTATCCGTTGGTGATGGGGTTGCCCGTGTCTATGGTGTGGAGAAGGCCATGGCCATGGAGATGCTGGAGTTTCCGGGGGGAATTTATGGCCTCTGCCTTAATCTGGAAGAGGACAATGTGGGCGTTGCCATCATGGGTGATGATACTAAGATCAAGGAAGGGGACACGGTAAAGCGAACCGGGCGGATTGCAGAGATACCGGTAGGTGACGCAGTACTGGGCCGGGTTATTGACGCTGTGGGTAACCCCCTTGATGGGAAAGGACCGATCAATGCTACCGAGTTCCGCCGCGTCGAAATGGTAGCGCCTGGCGTGATTGAACGGCAGCCAGTGAATGAACCCATGTACACAGGCGCTAAGGCAATCGATGCTATGACTCCTATTGGCCGCGGGCAGCGGGAATTAATCATTGGTGACAGGCAGATCGGGAAGACGGCCCTTTGCGTAGATGCTATTATCAACCAGAAAGATACTGAAATCTATTGCATCTATGTGGCGGTGGGACAGAAGAAATCCACTGTGGCCCAGGTCGTGGATACCCTGCAGCGCCACGGAGCCATGGAATATACAACCGTAGTCGCAGCATGTGCCAGTGACCCTGCTACACAGCAGTTCATTGCCCCTTATTCCGGTTGCTCCATCGGAGAGTATTATCGGGACAGCGGGAAACATGCCCTGATCATATATGATGATCTTTCAAAGCAGGCCGTCGCATATAGACAGGTCTCCTTGCTGCTCAGGAGACCGCCAGGCCGTGAAGCCTTTCCAGGTGATATTTTTTACAATCATTCCAGGCTCTTAGAAAGGGCAGCCAAGGTGAATGATGAAAAAGGGGCCGGATCCCTTACCGCGCTGCCCATCATTGAAACCCAGGCCGGGGACGTCTCTGCCTATATCCCCACAAACGTGATTTCCATTACAGATGGCCAGGTCTACCTTGAGCCTGGCCTTTTCTTTTCCGGTGTGCGGCCTGCCATCAACGTGGGCCTGTCCGTTTCCAGGGTGGGCGGGGCCGCTCAGACAAAGGCTATGAAAAAGGTGGCCGGAAGCCTCCGTCTTGATATGGCCCAGTTCCGCGAGCTGGAGGCCTTTGCACAATTCGGGAGTGATCTGGATAAGTCTACGCAGCGGCAAATCGAACGGGGACGTAGATTGGTTGAAGTCTTGAAACAGCCTCAGTACCAGCCTGTGCCAGCCGAAAAAGAGGTGATGATACTATTTGCGGGAGCTTTTGGCTATCTTGATGAATGGCCTGTGGAAGCTGTATCTAATTATGAGACACAGATGCTTGAGTTTATGGGGAGCAAGCATTCTGATCTTTTGGGTGAGATCAAAGATAAAGAGGAGATCAGTGATGAGCTGGAAGAAAAACTGAAAGCGGCCCTTGATGAATTTAAGTCCGTTTTCCAGCCAGCTACTTAATTAGTGCCCGAACGAAATTAAAAATAGAGAAGGATAAATGGCAACCTTAAGAGATATCCTGCGAAAAATAGGCGCTGTTAAAAAAACACAGCAGATCACAAAGGCCATGTATATGGTGGCTGCTGCAAGGCTGCGGACTACCCAGAGGAGGATGGAGAACTTCAAGCCCTATGCAGGCAAGTTTGCCGAAGTACTTGGCAACCTGGCCAGCGGGATTGATCCGGAAATCCACCCATTGTTGGTTAAAAAGGAGGAAGTCTCGCGTGTTGAACTTCTCCATTTTACTGCCGATAGGGGTCTGTGTGGGAGTTTTAACGGAAATACTGTTAATGCGGCCGAGAAATGGATCAAAGGACAAAAGGACAATGGAAGAGACTGCAGTTTGACCCTGGTTGGAAAAAAGGGAAGAGATTTTTTTAGAAAACAGGGCGCCAATATTACAGAAAGCCATATTCAGATCTATGGGAAGATTGATATTTCGTTTATTAACCAGATGACCAGGGGCTTTATCACAAGATATCTGAGCGATGAGATTGATGAAGTCCACATGATCTATACACGTTTCATCAGTATGGCAAAACAGGAACCCACCCTGGTCAAACTGATTCCCATTGAACCCCCTCAAAGGGAGGCAGAAACTGAAGAAAAGGCCGCAGAATATCTGTGTGAGCCCAGTGCGGAGGAACTCCTTATAGAGCTTTTGCCAAAACATATAAGTGTTCAGATATATAATGCCTTTCTCCAGAACGAAGTCAGTGAACATGCTGCGAGGATGTCTGCCATGGATAATGCGACCAGGAATTGCAGGGAAATAGTGGAGAACCTCACCCTGGTCTATAACAAGGCACGGCAGGCGGCAATTACCGCGGAATTGATGGATATTGTCGGTGGCGCCGAGGCGATTAAAAA
>Ga0180009_10000614_pt1 | contig 48011 bp, 39 predicted proteins | sample OS_PC_MetaG_FD_123537 | JGI IMG/M metagenome (GOLD analysis project Ga0180009, IMG submission 123537) | Groundwater microbial communities from the Aspo Hard Rock Laboratory (HRL) deep subsurface site, Sweden - OS_PC_MetaG | ecosystem: Environmental > Aquatic > Deep subsurface > Groundwater...
CTGGGATTTAACTATACGGCGAAGGCAATGCCTGTAGAGCTTATGACCCTGTCTGGAGAAAAAGGCGTGAGACTCCGCTCCACGGTGACGGAATTTGGCCCCATTCTGATTTCGAAGCTTCTGGAACTAAATGATACACAGGGAAGTGTTGTTTCTCTGGTCTTCAAATATTGCGATGATCATGACCTGCCCCTGATCGACCTCAAGGATTTTAAAAGAATACTCCAATATGCCATCCAGGATGGGAAGGAGATTGTTTCCAGGGAGTATGGCAGTGTTTCTCCAGCCACAGTAAATACGATATTGCGGAAGATCATTGAACTGGAACAGCAAGGGGCTGAGAGTTTTTTCGGGGAGCCGTCGTTCGATGTGAATGACCTGCTTAGAAAAGACAAAGAAGGTAACGGTTATATATCCATCATCCGCCTTGTTGATATGCAGGACAAGCCGAAGATGTTCACTACCTTTATGTTGAGTTTGTTGGCAGAGGTCTACGAGAAATTCCCGGAAAGGGGTGACCCGTTGAAACCCGAACTTGTTATTTTTATTGATGAAGCTCATTTGGTTTTCAAAAATACTTCCCGGGTGCTGATAGACCAGATAGAAACCATCATTAAACTGATTCGCTCTAAAGGTGTTGGCATCTATTTTTGCACACAAAACCCTACTGACGTTCCTGATGCTGTTCTTAGCCAACTGGGACTCAAGGTTCAGCATGCCTTGAGGGCTTTTACAGCCAAAGATCGAAAAGAGATCCGGCAAACAGCCGAAAACTATCCTGAATCGGAATATTACCTTACCGATGAAGTATTGACGTCTCTGGGTATAGGTGAAGCTTTGGTTACTGCACTGGACGAAAAAGGCAGACCAACGCCTTTAGCTGTAACATACATGAGAGCTCCCATGACGAGAATGGATATTCTGGGTGATGAAGAGCAAAACGAGATCGTTGAAAATTCTTTTCTCGCCGATAAATATGAGAATACTATCGACTCTGAATCAGCCTATGAAATGCTTTCCCGCAAAATAGAAAAGGCCAGGACCCAAATGCAATATGAAGAGAAACCCCGGGAGAAGCCCGGAAGGAGACAAAAAACCACACAGCCTTCAACACTGGAAACCCTGGCGAAAAACACCATGGTCAGGCAAGTAGGAAGAACGTTGGCAAGGGAATTGATAAGGGGTTTGTTCGGGGTGCTGAAATAGCTTTAAATGATTACCAGGAATGATGAATGTCAGGTTGCAAGCTGCCTGATAAGTGGTAATGCCATTCTTTTCTTTCAGGGAATGATTCAATAAAAAAACCTGTCCGTTTACAGAAGATTGTTACGGACAGGTTTTTTTAATTGCCTTAACCGAAGATTATTTGGCCTTTACCTTGGTAACGACTTTATCTTCATATACATAAACATGACTGGCATCATTTGTCAGTGTGGTTGCTGCTCCGGTTTTGGCTTTGAATTCCGCAAAGCTGCATCCTGCAGAAAGATCGAAACAAGCGATATCTGCCTTATCGGTTTTCAGGATAAGAATATCGCCAATTCTGGCCTCCAGTCTTGAAGTCTTGTATTTTGCGTTGCACACCAGGTCTCCGTTGGAAGCCTTAAATTTGGAAATACCTTTCTCTCCAACCACAACTATATCGTCATTATAAGGCAGAATGAGGGATGCCAGGCCGACTCCGCCTTTATTGACAGGCACAACGAATTTGTCTTCCCCATTTTCAGGATTAATGGAGTGAAGCTCTTTACCGCTGCACACAATGAACTCATTGCCCAGATAGATGGCATTGGTAATTCCTTTCTTAAATTTTTCCGATTCCCATGCCATTTTCCCATCACTCACGTTAAATGCTTTAACACCGTAGGGTTTGACATCCTCATAGCCTACAAACTCCACTTCAACCCATGAATCACCGGATTTGTATTTGTGATGGTATTGAACTTCTACTTTACCACCGATCTGCAGGATGATTTTATCGCCGACAAGATACATGCCGGGTATTGCCTTGGCTTGTGGTATTTCGGGTGATGTCCAGATCAGTTGTCCTGTATGAACATCATATTTTTTCAAATACTGGCTCTTTTTATCCGACATTTCCATCACATAGAAGTCGTCTCCCACAATCAGCGGGTCGGCTACTGCTCCGTAAACGCCAAAAGCAAAGACCTGTCCTTGCGGTTTTCTGACAAGCCCGTCGGCGGTGTAATCATAAGCTGCCGACCAGATATTGGCACCGGTTTTCAGATCGTATACCTGGATGCCGTTAAGGCGGAGAATGACTTTGTCGTTAACAACTTCAAGATCAAATACAAAGTCACGTGTAACAGCCTTTCTCTCAGCCCGGCCGATATATGTGCTTTCCCAGAGGACTTCTCCATTGCCGGCATTTACCTTCATGATCTGATTTTTGAATCCGGTAAACAGAGAAGCTAAAAAACCAGGTTTGAAGTTAACCATCAGGATGGCGTCTTCACCAGGTAGATATAGCCATTGGCCTACTGCTCCCTTAAATTGCGCAGTGCTCCATACTTCTTCACCGGTGCGGGCTTTGATAAATACAAGTTTGTCCTTTAAGGATAAAACAAATGCATCTTTCTCAGGAATATACATCACAAGGTCTTCGCTCAAATTCTGGTATTTATCGGAAGTCCAAAGTAATGAACCATCGTCCATATTTATACAAGCGATTTGATCACTTCCCATTTTCCTGTCGAAAAGGAAGATAGTGTTTGATTCCCAGAAAGCGAGCAGCTCGTCAATTTTTCTCAGGTTGGGAGCAATTTCCTTGAATGCTTTGGTCCAGATGGTTTTACCATCCTTGTTTTGAAATACTGTGAGTTCTTTATCCGATGCAACGAAACTGAATCCACTTTCGGTGTTACCAAGGTCGGTTCCGTGATAGATGATCTTGTGGCCCATTTTTTGTTCCCAGACTATGGCCATATCCTCCTGGGAGAAAACACCGCAGGTAAGTGCTGCAGCTATTACTAATAATACTGTTTTTCTCATGGTTCTTGGTTTTGGATTTTAGTTAAATGTGAAAGAATAACTGAATTTATAATCGCGCCCTTTTGGGGTTTTAAACGAAAACTCGAAATTCATAAGAATATCCTTTAATTCATTCTGAAAACGGATCTCACCGTTTTCGCTTCCTGAGCAAAAGACTGTTGCGACTTTGCCTCTTTCATGAATTGTAATATCGAGATGATAGGTTCCTTTGGCTTTGTTTTCCATAGCCCATTTATACAATGAGCCATCCGGTCCCTTCATGGCTGCTTCAATGTCTGCTTTAGCAGCCTCAATTACCTGATTTTTATCTTCTATTAGCCGTTTACCGGCGTAACTGCCGGCTGTTATAAGCAAAATAAGAAACAGGATTATGCTTCGTTTCATAAGGTATTTGAATTTATTTCTGGTGGAAGTTCCAGTAAATTAAACGGTTTCCCATTGTAATCAAAATAATTTCATTACCTGGCAGGAAAACAAAAGCGGCCCTGCCATCGGTGCGAAGGAATTCTCCCTGGTCTTTTTCAAACATGCGTTGACTTAATGTGAAGCGCTCGTAAAACCTTCCTGTTTCATAATCATAGATATGAAGCTCCGGGAACGATGTATAAGTATTGACAGATCCGGCGGATATTATTCCAAAGTATTTTTTATCGGGACTTATCGCATAATCCGGGAGATGAGCTGATTTTGAGGTGAACCCTTTGCGGGTAGGTTCCCAGTTTTTCGCATTTACAACTTTGATGTTCCACTGCTTTTCACCTTTTGCAGCAGAATTGATGTCAGGATGGGATATCTGCAAAACAAATAGTTCATTGTGGTCTGGAGAAAAACTCATGTCGTATACCAGATCAAAAAAGTGATTGATTGATCCTTCCTTTTTCAGCGTTTCCAAATTATATAAAGAAATCTGGTTTTTATATCTGGAAGTAGCTTTAAGTGATTTTTTATCTTTTCCAAATGAGCCCGATTGTTTGAGTTCCTCTGCATTGGGGCTGTGGGCTATCAGTAGAGTTTTCCCGTCAGGGGAGAAGGTGGCAGCAAATCCTTCCTCTTCCAATGTTAAGGTTTTTAGTAACTTAAAATCCTTTAAGTCCCATAACGTTATTTCATTACCCTCCATCGTGAGTATCATGCTTTGGGCCGAACTTACCTTTACAATATTATATCCCTCGAATTTCTTCAGGATTTCTCCCGATTCACCATCCAGTAAATTGTAAACTGAGGGTCTGTCATAATTGGCGATTCCTGGATTGTAGTATAGCTTTTCAAGAATAATGTACTTCCCTTCAGGCGTATAATGCACTGCTGAACCGGCAGTCCAGGAATCGGTATTGGCAGTTTGTAAAGATTGCTCCGATTTCCAGTCGAAAAAGATAAGCGGAAAATCTCCCGTTCCGCTGAGAACAACAAATTGCCCATCAGGAGAAATGTCTACTCCTGAAGAAACAAGGTTGTTATTTTCACTAAACCTGATTTTTCGGTAATCGGTCTCATCGGCCTGGGAGAAAGAAATTTGCTGGAAAATCAATAGAAAGATAAGGGTGAAAAGTGGTTTCATCCGTTATTAGGGTTTATGTTATAATGGGCTTAACAATTTACAATGATTTTTGATTGATGTCAATAAAAAAAATGTTATATTGTTGAATAAATTGTAAAAAGTATAGGGAATGATAAATACCTGGATGCACCCTGCACCCTGCAACCTGTAACCTGGGGCTTAAATGCTTTTCCCAATGAAACAAACGGATAATGTCGGGTTAATGTCGCGTTAAATTCGTGCCAATGACCCCCTAAGTTCGTTGACAGTCTTTACGTTAATGTATATTCTTGTATTAAATTCAAAAGAAAATGGATCAACCGGAACTTGGACAATTGATTGCAAAGTTGAGGAAGGCCAAAGGTCTGACTCAGGAAGAACTTGTAGGCAGATGCAAACTTAGCGTCAGGACTCTTCAGCGTATTGAATCCGGTGAAGTTATGCCCAGGAGTTTTACCCTGAAAACTATTTTCCGTGAGCTGGATTATCAGGAAGATGAGACCATTGTAAAACATGCCGCCATTTATAGTAATGATAAACGTTCTGTGGATCCCTGGCTTTTGAGTTTACTGACTTTTACCAAGGATTTATTTAACTTAAAAACCAAACCCATGAGAAAAATTGCAATTTTGTCCCTGCCCATTGCAGCAGTATGCCTGTTGCTGGTTTTTGTTTGCCACAAAACTGAAGCACAAAATGCCGGTGATGTACAACAAACCATTGTCGAAAAAAATCAGAACTTTGTACGATGGTTTAATGAAGGGAAGATAGATTCTTTGCTGACTGTTTATCGAAAAGATGCTTGTCTGATAGCAGTTGGCTGCGGTCTTGCCACAATTGGGGAGTATTATGCATACCAGACAACGCAGTTTACATTCAATGAATTGAAAACGTTGTCGGTGAGTGTCTGCGATTCCATTGCAGTTGAGAAGGGAGCATGGATCATAAAGCTAAATGAGTCGGGCGAATTGCTCAGGGGAGAGTATCTGAGCGAATGGCGTCATTCCAATGGGCAGTGGTTGATGGTGAATGACATCGGGAGTGTGAAGTGGTAGCTTTTATTTAAACTTTAACAGGCTTTGAAAGATTTTAAGAAAGTAATCGATGAACAAATAATCTTTAATCAAGGGAAAAACTTCTTCCATGATGATTTTCCGCAAAACATGAAGTTTTGTGAAGATGTGGTTCAGGCCTTTGAACGAGTTGGGAGCCTCAGTGATGATGATGCCGGTAAACTGGTTGATTATGCTACCGAAAGGTCATTGACAGAATTTTGTCGTATTAATCAGTTTTTTTATTTCGGCAAAGAAGGCCGGGATAGATTAAGGTCAGTTTATCAATGGTTATACACCGAGTTGAAACGCGGGGATTTGCCAATTGAGAAAATTGCGGAAATACATTATGGTAATTTGAAAGATTGGATCCTTCATACAAATCTATTTGCCAAAAATCTATATCAGAATCGTGAGTCTTTATTGCAGCCCATCCCTGCTTCCGAATACAGTGCCGATTTTCAGTTAATGATACTCGGGATGGATGCCGATAGTCTGTTGGAACCTGTTTTGGATATTGGTTGTGGACAATCTGCTAACCTTGTCAATTTTTTAAGAAATGAAGGTGTTGAAGCCTATGGGATTGACCGTTTTGTTTATGATGACCAGTACTTAATCCAGGGGGATTGGCTGGATTATCATTTTAGGGCTGCATCCTGGGGCACGCTTATCAGCAACCTGGGCTTTTCTGTTCATTTTATTCATCACCATCTGAGAGAAGATGGTGAATACAAACTCTATGCAGACAAGTATATGCAAATCCTGAATTCGCTTGTTCCCGGAGGATCATTGTATTATGCCCCAGGATTACCTTTTATAGAATGCTTTCTCGATTCCGACAGATTTAATTTGCAGGTAAATCAAATATCCGGCTTTAACCTGACAAGAGTGAAAATTACAAGAATTCCCTAATGCCCGATTTTTCAGTAAAGGCATTTTATTTTTGGTACTTGTTTGGATATTAACTATATTGCGTATTGGTCCTTTACCCAATACTGCTATATATGGAAAATACGGGAAAATCCGCCCCGAGGAAGGAAAATGCTGATACAGATTCATTTATTTCGAAGGAAATTAAGGATTATAAGGGTATTTACGAGCATCTTTTCAAAACCACCTCCAATGCAGTTTACTTTTTAAACAATGAAGGAACCATTCTTGATGCAAATCCTGCAGCAGGAAAAATGCTAAGGCGAGCTCCGGAGGAAATCAGAGGAATGGAGATATCTGAAATTGATCCGGAATTTGATAAAGAAAAGTTTCTTTCCTTCTGGGATAAGCATGAACCTGGAAAATCCATCGTATTTGAATCCAGGCACCTCAGGAAAGATGGTAGTTTATTTCCCGTCGAAGTCATAGGAATGAATTTTCTTGTAAACGGGAAGGTCTATCTGTTTGGGATAGTTAGAGATTTGACCGCGGATAAGAAAAAAGATGCTGACTTGAAGGAAAGCAGGGACCTGTTCCGGAATGCATTTGAATATTCAGGAATAGGCATGGCACTGTCCGATGCTCAGGGTAATTATATCACTGTTAATAATGCTTTTGCCGAAATGTTTGGTTATTCCAGAGAAGAAATGATAGGCGTGAATTTTAAGGAAATAACCCATGAAGAAGATTTGCCGGGTAGTCTGGACAAACTGAAGGAAATGACCGGGGGCATGGTTGATGGTTACGAAATAATTAAAAGATACAGGCATAAGAATGGTAAAATCTTGTACGGCAGGTTGAATATGGCATTGTTGAGGGAAGACGACAACTCTATTAAGTATATGATTGCCCAGGTTCAGGATGTTACCGATCATTATATGGCCGATAAAGCCATGGAAGAAAGTGAAAAATTACTGAAAGAAGCACAGAATTTAGGTAATATAGGTAGCTGGAAGTGGGATGTTTTAAACGGTTCCCTGAAATGGTCGGATCAGCTATATAGTATGTGGGGATTTGACAGGCCAAAAGATCTGAGCTATGAGATGATTGAGGAACGGATCCATCCCGATGACCGGGACTACAATAATCAAAATGTTGCTAAAGCCTTGAAGGAGGATGATCATGTTGAGTATGAATTTAGAATCATCAAACCGGATGGTGAGATACGCAATATTTTGCAACGAATGATCGTAACCAGGGATAATAAAGGAAATACCAGGGAAGTCTTTGGCATTATGCAGGATATTTCAGACCGGGTTGCAATGGAAGAAGCTCTGAAAGAAAGTGACAGGCTTAAATCGGTTTTTCTTGCCAATATGAGCCACGAAATCAGAACCCCCATGAATGCAATCATCGGATTCTCTTCTCTGTTGGGTGATGCTTTCCCAAAGAATAGTAAAACCAATATGTATGTTCAGATAATCCAAAGTTCCGGTGAAAGATTGATGAGCTTGATTGATGATATCATTGATGTGTCAAAAATTGAACTCAACAAATTGAAGATTGAAAGAAAATCCTGCGATATTAACATGCTTATTCAGGAAGTGGTAATTCAGTTCAGGAATAATCCTCTTCTGAGAAACAAACCGGATTTGAAAATTATACAGTCAATCCCATCTTCAATGACAAATGTCTTGGTTAAAACCGATCCCTTACGATTGAAACAGATACTTGATAACCTGATGTCAAATGCCGTAAAACATACCGATAAAGGTTTTGTTGAGTTGGGATATGAAATGAAGGAAAGCCAGGGTTTTCCATATCTGGAATTCTTTGTCAGGGATACAGGAGTTGGCATTCCTGCAGATAGCCAGCCCTTTGTTTTCGACCGGTTCTATCAGGTGGAAAGTAATAAGTTCAAGGAAGGGACAGGTTTGGGGCTGAGTATATGCAAAGGACTGGTTGAACTGCTGGGAGGTAAAATCATGCTTGAATCCCGTGAAAATGAGGGGAGCAGGTTTTTCTTCACCATCCCTTTTGATCGGGATGAAGTTGTTAAGGAAAAAGAAAAACGGGAAAAGCCGAAGATGAAAACGATTGATCTTCAGGGAAAGCTGATTTATATAGCTGAAGATGACCTTTCTTCATTTCATTACCTGGAAGCCGTTCTGGATCATTCCGGGGCAAAATTGATTCATTGCATGAATGGACAGCTTTTGCTTGATCAAATCAACAAAATAATTCCTGATTTGATTTTACTGGATATCAATATGCCTGTTATGGATGGCTATGATTTTATGGCAGAATTAACTAAAAAGAATATATCGGTTCCCGTAATTGCTCTGACTGCATACGCTATGCCTGAAGAAAATGTGAAATGTGTTGATTCCGGGTGTGTGGGATATATCTCAAAACCGGCCAGGAAGGTTGATATTCTTGCTGAAATATATAATGTCTTGCATCCTGGTTAATAAACCAAGGCGATGAGGCAAAAAACTAAGAGTTGTCCTGAAGAATCCTGCAACCAATAACTTGAATCCTGAAGCATGCAACCTCCAACTTTTGTTTTTTCTTTATTCGCGATTTTTTTCTATGTTTGAATGTAAAGTACAATAAATCCAACCTATGAAAAGTGTTTTTTTTACAGTTTTTATTCTGTTATCTTTTGCAGTATTATCGCAGAACTGGAGTTCTGTCGGGGGCAATAATCAGCGCAATGGTGTTACGAAATATAATGCTCCTCTTATCCTGGATGATAATAAACTTTGGGAAGTTACTGACGCAAATTATTCTGTTTTCGGCAATGCCGTTTATTCCTGGAACGACAGGTTCATTACTACAAGGGTGAGATTTTCGCCTGTTTACTCCGGGGTGGTTGAATGCAGAAGCCTTTACACTGGTAGTCTTTTATGGGAGCAGGAACTGTATGAAACATCGATTCTTTACTGTGTCGGGATGAATGAAGATGCAGCTTATGTGCACGACTATTCTTCTGATACACTTTATGCCCTGAATATCACCGACGGGAGCGTCAAGTGGAGAGGAGAGATAAAATCACAATCATTTGGCGGAGCACATAATATTTTGTTTGCCTGCAATGGCGACCCTGTTTTGAACGGGCCTAACGGATATAATCCTTCCATGATCCGCTTGGATAAAGATGATGGAAGTCTGGTCTGGACGAATGAAAATTTTGTATCTATCATGCCTTCAGCGGATTATTGCCTATATAATGAAACTATTTACAAATGGGAGGGAACGATTACAACTGCTATTAAATTGTTAGCGGTGGATGCCCGCACAGGGGAGACTCTTTATTACAGCGATGCCCTACCCGGCGATGGCGACCAGGAAGGTCCGCTTACTGTTTCTCCTGATGGAACTATCTACGGACAGCGTGATGGGGGTGATTTGTTTGCCTTCCGGGACAACGGCTCGGGATTTGATATACTCTGGACTTACGCCCTTGTTTCAGGAGGTCCGGGAACCTATGGTAATATTGGTTTTGATGCGGAGAATAACCCCATCCTTACCGATAGCAACCGCGTTGTCAAGCTTAGTAAAAACAATGGAAGCATTCTGTTTTCGTCTCCTGCATTGCAGGCAGAACCTGTTGCAGATCATCGTATTACCGTCGATGCCTCAGGAAATATCATGGTTTCTAATGCTGAACCCGCCGGCGGCAGGTACTGGATGATCAGTCCGGATTTCCAGGAAATCATTTGGGAACTGCCGTTATCCTATAACTATTATTGCGGGCCTAATTTGAACCACGAAGGAATTATGGTTTTTACCAAAGTAGGTTATGGCATTGAGGCATACCAGGGTCTCGTGGATAATGGCCCGGTTGCTGATTTTGTTGCTTCAGAAAGAGTTATTTATGAAGGTGAAAGCGTGGATTTTACTAATCTTTCTTCTTTTACTCAAGATGCATGGAGTTGGGAATTTGATGGGGCAGACCCGTCTGTTTCTACCGTTCAGAATCCCACGGGTATTGAATATCATTATCCGGGTCTTTATAATGTGAGTCTTGCCGTGTCTGGTACTGATGGTTCTGATACCCTTATGAAAGAATGTTATATTGAAGTTATTCCGGCAGTAGGTTTCCCGGAAAGAGCGGAGAAAAGTGCTATAACTGTTTTCCCAAACCCCGTGAGGGATCAACTGGGAATCAGATTTGCACAGAATATCCCTATGGATTTTACCGTAACCTTGCTCGATCTATCAGGCCGTGAAGTGCTTAGTATAGAAAATATCAGTGGAAATCCGGTGAATTGGATAAGTTTGCCCGGTACGATATCCAACGGTTTGTTTTTCCTCAAGTTGGATGCCGAAGGACAATCTGCCCTGATTAAAGTACTTGTTGAAAGATAGCAACCTGTTGTTTCCTGAAGATCGTTTGTGATTGGCTTGCTGCAGGAGTATGGTATGATAGAACCTGCATGCAGTGAATTATTATTTTACATGATTGTGTATAAAATACTTTTGGGTTTCACGTCATTTATTACTTTTGATAAAAAAAAGAAATGGAAGACAAGAAATTCCGTGCCCTGATGGTCAGGGAACAGGATGGAGGGTTTGTCCGTAAGATTGAAGAACGCTCTATCAGTGAACTGCCGGACCACGAGGTACTTATCAGAGTTCTATTCTCCGGATTAAACTATAAAGATGCTCTTTCCGCCACAGGCAATAAAGGGGTTACGAGGACATATCCCTTTCAGCCGGGTATTGATGCTTCGGGCATTGTAGAAGCATCGAAAAGCCCTCTGTTCAATAAGGGAGATGAGGTGCTTGTAACAGGATATGATTTGGGAATGAATACTGATGGGGGATTCGGCGAATATATCCGTGTACCGGGAGATTGGGTCGTCCCTCGTCCCTCAGGCTTAACATTGCGTGAATGCATGATTTACGGCACCGCAGGCTTTACCGTCGCTCTCGGGGTGGATAAGATGCTTCGCATGGGACAGAAACCCGAGGATGGGGATATCCTGGTTACAGGAGCCTCCGGTGGGGTCGGGAGTATTGCTGTAGCTGTGTTGTCACGATTGGGTTTCAATGTTATTGCCGCCACAGGAAAGCAGGATGCACATGATTATCTGAAATCCCTGGGAGCTAAAAGGATTATTGACAGAGAGGAAGTAGATGACACCTCCGGTCGTTTGTTACTTAAACCCATGTGGGCAGGGGCTTACGACACAGTGGGCGGGAATATCCTGAATACCGTCCTGAGGGCATGTAAAGTCCACGGTAGCGTAGCTACTGCCGGTAATGCCCTGTCATTTAAGCTGGATACCACCGTCTTTCCTTTTATCCTCAATGGCGTTAACCTGCTGGGGGTCAATTCTGCAACCTGCCCTATGGATCACAGAAGAGAACTATGGGATAAGCTGGCCGGGAAATGGCGTATCAGCCATATGGATAAGATCGCTCAACCTATGAAACCGGAAGAACTTGATCATTATATCGATGAAATTATAAAGGGAAGAATTATGGGAAGAATGTTGCTGGAGTACTAAGCTTCCTGCCATATCCTCCAGGATTCAACTGCCTGAAGTAATAACATCTCCATCCCATTTTCCGTATGCGCTCCGGCTTCCTTGCCTTTTTTCAGGAATAAGGTTTCTGCCGGATTGTATATCAAATCGAAAAGAAAATGGTCTGTGTTCAGCCATTCATAAGCAATGGGTGGACAATTGCTGATCTCGGGAACCATACCCAGTGGTGTGGTGTTGATGATGATATTATATTTTTCAAGGATTTTCTTGTCTGTCTGCGAATAATGCAATTGTTCCTTATTGGCAGGATGCCTTGTGACAATCCGGGAAAAGATACTCATCTTATTCAAAACATACTGCACAGTGCGGGAAGAAGCTCCGGACCCCAGTACCAGGGCATGACCGCCTTCATTTTTATAAAAACCGGCAAACGATTTTTCAAATCCATAAGCATCGGTATTGAATCCCTTCAGGAATAAACCTGTTTTTTCCCGGTAAACTTTGACTGTATTGACGGCACCTGTTTGCAAGGCAATAGCATCCAGAGCATCCAGAAAGGGTATAACGGCTGTTTTAAAAGGCATGGTCACATTAAGACCTTCCAGTGAAGGGGTTTTCAGGAACAATTCACGGATACCTGAAACATCCTGCAAAGGGAAAAGATCATAAAAGGCGGAGATGTTTTCTTCGGAAAACTTTTCCTGGAACAAGGCTTTTGAAAAAGAATGATCCAGCGGATAGCCGGTCAGACCGTAAAGATTCATGAGGATTTCTTTTCCGCCAGTTTTTCTATGGCCCAGATAGAGGCAATGCCTGCAAGAATGATAGCAATAGCATACCAGAACTCCGGATTTATTTCCTGGGGCAGGTACCTGATATATCGGGCGATTACCGGCTCGCCGTCTTTTATTACCACCTGCCCGGCAATCTCAAGGTATTCCTTTCGTTGCCACGGCCAGAGTATACTCACCGAACCCAGAATGAATCCTGTGAGAATGGAAATGGTTTCATTTCGGTATTTCCTGAAAACCCAGGATAAAAAATGTGAGAATGCAATCAATCCTACTACAGCCCCGATCAAAACCGGTAAAAGTATGCTGAAATCACGGTCATTAATGGCATCTATGGCAACCAGTTTATAATTGCCCATAATGAACAACACAAACGATCCCGAGAGCCCCGGGAGGATCATACTGCAAATCGCAACAATGCCGCAGAGTACCAGGTAGTAAAAACTGTGGTTCTCAGTAGCCGGGTTTAAAACGGAAATAATGATGGCAATAGCGGTTCCGATAATGAAGGTTACGGCAACACTTGTGGTTAGTTTCTCAATCCTCTTTCCGACAAAATACACAGAGGCAAGCACCAGCCCAAAAAAATATGCCCAGATATACACAGGATAATTCGTGAAAAGGTAATCGAAAAGCCTTGCCAAAGTTAGAATTGCTATGACGACACCGAAAAAAATTGCCAGCAGGAAGTAAAGATCAATATACCTGGCGAAATCCCCAAACTTTCCCTTCAATAAGAACCTGAGAGCGGTGAAATTTATTGATTTAATGGCATTGATCAGACGCTCAAAAACCTGCGTGATGAGAGCTATGGTGCCACCGGAAACTCCGGGAATGATATTGGCTGCCCCCATGGCTATGCCTTTCAGTATAAGAACCAGATATTTCATTTTATAATTATGTCAGAAAGGTGCAAAATTAGCAAAAATGGAACTGGAACGGTATATTTATTAACTTTAAGGCCATGATGGCGATATGGGTGATCCTTTTATGTCTCTTGGCGTTTTTACTGCTCATTTTACTATTGCCTTTCACTATTTATGCAGATACTCAAGAGCAGAGATATTCCTTGTCGTGGCCTGTTCTTTTCAGGATGGTAGTTTATGGTAGCGAAAATGGTTACAGGGGAAAATTTTATGTGTTTTTTATCCCATTCAGGATGGATATTTCCCCAATGAAAATCAAGTATCCATCTCTAAAGTCTAAGGGAAAAAAGACTAAAGTGTTGTCTGAACCGCACACTCTGGCAAAAATCAGGATATATTACCGTTTTCTGAGAGCTTTGTGGTCTTCTTTCCGGTTGAAGCGTTTGGAGGCAACTTTTGACACCGGTGACTATGCTGTGAACGCCATCCTGGTTCCTTTGCTTACTTGTGTGAATGGTAAAAAGGTGAATGTATTTGTTAATTTTTCCGAGACCTGGGCTGTTTTGCTGAAAATCCGAAACAACCTGGGAAGGATTGCGTGGTTAGGTCTGTTATTATGGATAAGATTAAAATTTATTGATAAAAAATCATAGGAGGTATTACAATGTCGATTAATTATGACGAAACTTTTAACAAGGTACTGGAGCAATTGAATATGATGGTGAAGACCGAAACCGTTGTTGGAGAGCCTTTCCAACTCGGGGACTTCACATGTGTGCCGGTAATTAAAGTAGGACTCGGATTTGGTGGAGGAGGTACCATCGGTAAAGGATCGGGTGACTTAAAACTCTCGAAAGGAATGGGAGGTGGTGCCGGTGCCGGGGTTGGAATTACCCCCATTGGATTCCTGGTTTCCCGCGGGGATGAGATATCCTTTATCGCCTCCGACAAGAAAAAGGGACTTGACGCTATTTTTGAAAAAGTTCCCGACCTGGTTGAGAAGCTGATGGATATGAAAAAGAAGAAAGGGGAATGAAGGGATGCAGCCTGTAACTTGAAGCCTGTGCCGAGCGAAGCCGAGGCCCGGCTCACCCTTTATACTTCGTGATCAATTCGGCAACAACCGGATCGTGATTCATTTCCGGCAGGAAGTCAAGCATTTCCGGATATTTTACCGGGTCTGTTTGAAGGGCTTCTTCAAGTTTGATATAAGATTCTTTCAAAAGGCCGAGGCTGAAGAGATACGCTGCTTGCCGGTAAAGTATAGGTGATTCGGGATTATGCTGTACAATAAACCGGTCAAGTATCCGGATGGCTTCTTCCAGGTTTACGATTCTGGCTGTAAGCTCTGAATAATCCAGCCAGGCATCCTGGTTTGCAGGATCCAATTCAAGAACATGCTGATATGACTGGACCGCTTCTTCAGGAAGTTCAATTTTATCCTGGATTTCTGCGAGCATATACCAATATTCCGGGTTCATTTCATCCAGTTCAACAGCTTTTTTCATGTACTTTAGCGCATCCTGTGTTTTACCCAGTTCATCGCATGCCACTCCCAGTCCCATCCATGCATCCGGAAGGTCGTAATCTTCTTCAAGGGCTTTGTGATAATAAGTTATTGCCTGTTGATAGTCCTCAAGTTTTTCAAAGCATTCACCGATATAATAATAGGTTATGGCTTCGGGATCTTCCAGGTTAAGGGTTTCCTTGTAGGTTTCAATAGCTTCGGTAAATAATCCAAGGTTAGCCTGGGCATTGGCTTTGTTGAAATATGCAGCGGCAAGGTTCTCGTCAATAGCAATCGCATAATCGTAAGCTTCAATGGCCTTTTCGAAATAATCGAAGTTGTTGTATAATACCCCCAGGTTAAACCATGCTGCTTTTGAATACGGGTATTTATCGATAAAATCCAGGAGAAAATCAATGCCGGATGATACCTTTTTCGTCATTTCATAACAAAAGGATATCTCGTAAAGTGCCGATTCATTATCGGGATTGAGATTAAGCACCTTTCTGAGGTATTCTATCGCTTTCTCGTAATTACCCATGTTTTCGTACTCGAAAGCAATATTGGTGTATATCTCGTCAATATCATCAGAATCGTTGATGGCTTTGTTATACTCTTCAATGGCTTTGTTGTAATGCTTCATCTGGCTGTAGATGGAGCCTTTCGTGATGAATATATCAGCATTGGAAGGCTCTATTTTTTCTATTTCAGTAAGCAATTCAAGGGCTTTTTCTGCCTGGTTGGCATTGATATATAATCTGGCCTGTTTCAGCAGGAAGTTGATACCGGAAGGATGTTGGTTCATGGCCATTGTTATGGCTTCCTGGCATTGATCCAGCATTAGGTTGTCGAGAAAGTAATCAATCATGACATCAAATTCATCCACATCGAAAAAATATTCTTTCCCGGATTTTTTCATCTCCTCAAATCGTCTCACAATGCTGCCAGGATCGAGTTCATCCTGATAATCGAAGTTTTCGCTCATTCAGTGTTTTCTGTAGTACGCTGCAAAATTAAACAAATATACATCAATTAGGGTCAATTATTTTCTCGGGTGTTATTTACTCCCTTTCAAAAGGCGTATCTTTGGCGGAAAATTTCGCTTATGACACTGATCACATCCATTTCCGGTATCCGTGGAACTATTGGAGGGATACCCGGGGAGGGTCTTACCCCGCTCGACATAGTCAGATTTACTACTGCGTTTGCAGGGTTTATATCCCAGGCGCACCCCGGTCAGCGATTAAAGGTCGTAATCGGCCGTGATGCAAGGGTTTCAGGTCCAATGGTATCCCATCTTGTTACAGGAACCCTTTTGGGTAAAGGTGTTGACGTGGTTGATGTGGGTTTGTCTACCACCCCTACAGTTGAAATGATGGTTACTCATTTTTCCGCCCAGGGAGGGATTATCATCACGGCTAGTCATAACCCCGGTCAGTGGAATGCGCTTAAACTTCTCAACCATAAGGGAGAATTTCTATCTGCTGTGGATGGACAGAAAATCCTGGAACTGTCTGAATCACCTGGAAATGTGTATTCAGAGGTTCAACAATTGGGAAGTTATTCCTTTTTTCAGGATGCTATTGATTTGCATATAGCAAAAATTCTTGAACTTCCTCTCGTCGACGTCGAAGCCATCAGATCAGCCAATCTCACAGTGGCAGTGGATGCCGTAAATTCAACAGGTGGTATTTCCGTATTGCCTTTACTCGGGCGATTGGGTGTGCAAAATATCATCCCGTTGTACTGTGAACCCACAGGACATTTCCCTCATAATCCGGAGCCACTTCCAGCCAATCTAACTGAAATAGCCTCCCTTGTCAGGGAAAAGAAAGCACATTTAGGATTTGTTGTCGATCCGGATGTTGACAGGCTGGCTATCATTACAGAAAAGGGAGAGATGTTTGGCGAGGAATATACACTGGTAGCTGTTGCCGATTACATTCTGAAAAACAAGGCTGGAAACACGGTATCTAATCTTTCCTCAACCCGTGCACTGCAAGATTTGACGGAAAGTTATGGAGGAAGCTATTTTGCCTCGGCTGTCGGTGAAGTAAATGTAGTGGAGATGATGAAGAAGCATCATGCTGTGATTGGCGGAGAAGGCAACGGAGGGGTAATATATCCTGATCTTCATTACGGTAGGGATGCTTTGGCAGGCATTGCCCTTTTCCTGACCCATATGGTTAAATCCGGATTGAAGTGCTCTGAAGTCCGCTCCCTTTATCCTGATTTTTACATTTCAAAAAACAAAATTGAGCTAAAGCAGGGGATCAATGTCGATAGCATCCTGGGGAAAATATCTGAACGATATGCAGAATACCCTTTGAATAAAGCTGATGGCATCAGGATTGACTTTCCCGAAGGGTGGGTGCATCTGAGAAAATCCAATACAGAACCCATTATCCGTATTTATTCGGAGTCCGGAAATGAAGAAACTGCCGTTTCTCTTGCCGGTAAATTATTAAAAGATATCAACAATTTGATGTAAAAATATCTTCATTTCCTATTTTAGACAGCCTTAAAAGGCAATCATGGGAGAACATAAAAGAAAGAAGAAAAGAAGGAAGATCCGCTATAAAAAAGTGGAGATAAAATTATCTTCCCGTCAGGTTCGTTCCCTGGAGAACTATTGCAAAGCCAGGAAAATAACTCCTAACAAACTTATTCGCAAAGTCTTGAAGCCGTATTTACATGCATATGTCCAGGGAATTCCGGAAGGAAATTATGCTACCCCGAATCAGCTGAATCTCTTTAAGGAAGGGGACGAAAAGGACTAAATGGATTTTTTGTTAGCTGTACCTGGTTCCTTGAAGGGAGTACGGTTGTCGATGCTCCGGCCCAGAGTGACTTCGTCGGTGTATTCAAGTTCGTCTCCAATGGCAATCCCTCTCGCGATTACACTTATCACAACACCTGAATTCTGCAATTTGCGATAAATATAGAAGTTCGTTGTGTCTCCTTCAAGAGTTGTGGGCAAAGCCAGGATCACTTCCCGAATATTTTCTGCGGGCACCCTTGTGAAAAGGGATTCCAGCGTAAGGTTTTCCGGGCGCACTCCTTCCATGGGGGAGATTATTCCGTTCAATACATGATATAGCCCTTTGTAATGCTGGGTTGCTTCAATAGCCATAACATCCCTGATGTCTTCCACAATACAAAGCAAACTTTTATCACGGCGATCATCCTGGCATATTTCACATATTTCATCGTCGGAGATGCTATGGCAGCGACTGCAAAACCGGATTTCCCTGCGCATCCTGATGATGGCATCGGAGAAAGATTCTACCTCACTTTCTTCCAAACGGAGAAGAAAAAGGGCAAGCCTCAGGGCTGTTTTGCGACCGATACCCGGTAAACGGCTAATCTCATTTACCGCATTTTCCAGTAATCTTGAAGAATATGCGTTCACAATCAGTGATAATTTATATTTTTGATCCACAAAAATAAGTTAAAAGGCTTTCATGGGAATCTTTGGGATAGAATTCCCATTTAGCCTGGATCTAATATATTCTGACAATGAGGATTTTATTTATAACATATTGCCTGTTTTTTTTCCTGCCTTCCTTATTCTTTGGACAGGAATTGCTTAATATTAAAGGTAATGAAGTAGATAGCCTGGGACGCAGGCAGGGTTTATGGAAGGTCTATGATGTAAGTGGAAAGCTGAAATTTGAAGGTTATTTCAAAGATAATATTCCCTACGGGGAGTTGAAATATTATTACCCAAACGGTAAAATCAAAGCTGTCTCAAAGGTTTATGATGACGGTAGGAGGGCACGCACCAAAATTTTTCATCAAAACGGAATGTTAATGGCGACAGGTAATTATCTGAATGAACAGAAAGACAGTATCTGGACCTATTACAGCGAATTTGACGGGATACGTCTTTCGGAGGAGATTTATGAGAATACGATAAAAACAGGAATATGGAGGACTTTTTACCCCGATGGAAAGGTGGCTGAGGAATATACATACAAGGATGGGGTGAAGAACGGACCCTGGCACCAGTATTTTACAGACGGGTCAACGAAATTGGAAGCCAACTATTTAAATGGTGAACTGCAAGGCATGATCATTATCAAGCATCTGAACGGTTTTGTGAATGTTTCCGGCACATATAAGGATAATTTCCAGGATGGTATCTGGATGTATTTCAACGATAAAGGTGAAAATACCAAGAAAGAGATTTATTCAGAAGGCCAGCTGATCAGCCGGGAAATATACAAGGATGAAGAATGATTGAGTATTCAGTGTTTTGCCATTATCCGTGGTTTTTAATCGCCTCATAGGAAACAAATCCCTTTGCCTTGCTGCTTAACAGAGCTCCCCGGGGTTTGTTAAAAACTTTGCTTTCAAAAATATTTTTCAACAGGCTATCTCTTATTTCGGGTGAAGAAAGATGGGCAATACCAATGGCATGTTCGGCAATGGTTAGTCCGCGTGGATTGAATGCTCCGTTCTCAGTTACAATTACAACCGGATCTGCCGCAATGGCAGTTGTAGTAATTCCTTCGGGGCATTTATCAACAATTTTAGAAACCCCGTTATCTGTTGTGGACTTCATCGCGATGATGGGTACGCCTCCATGCGAGAGGTAAGAGCCTCTGAGAAAGTCGGCCTGTCCGCCTATACCACTATATATCTGCCGGGCATGCAGAGAGTCGGCCCAGATATTTCCATGAAGGTCAGCGCCAATGGCCGCATTAATAGCAGTCATTTTAGGTTGTGCGGCTATATTGCGAATGTTGTTGGTCTGATCCGAAGGGCGGCTTTGAATGGAACTGTTAAAATGCATCCATTGATAACCTTCTTTTGAGCCGCTAAGGAAAATTGATGCAGTTGAGAATTTGTTTTCAAGGTAATGGTTGGTTACTATGCCTTTGTCGATCATGATCCTCATTGAATCTGCAAGTAACTCGGTGTATATTCCCAGGTTCTTCACTCCTTTTTTTATAATGGCATTGGTTACGGCTTCCGGGACTTCACCAATCCCGTATTGCAGAGTCGACCCATCATGGATATATAATTCCGCTATGATTTCACCTATGCGATTAGCCCTTTCATCCGGTTCATGGACAGGACTGTGGGGCAATTCATAGTCGACATCAACCATTATATCTATTTCGCTTTCATGCAGGGTTGTTCCTAAAATAAATGGCATTTGCTTGTTTCTCTCCGCAATAACAAGCCCATTATTCGCTTTGGCTGAATCAACCGCGGCTTTAGTACCCTCAATAGTAGTACCGTAACTATAATTTCCCCCGTTATCCGGTCCGCTGACCTGGAGGAAAACAACATTGGGTTTAATGTAATTTCTCAGTTGATGCGGAATGTCGCTCAGGTGAATTAACTGGTATGCAGCCCATCCACTGTTCATAGCGACTCTTGAGTGAGGCCCGTTAAAAATGATCCTGTGCCGGATCCTTTTACAGGTTTCTTCTGAAAATAATTCAGCTATATCTCCCAACAAAAGTACATGAAGCGTATCGGCCTGCTCAATGGAAGTATCAACGGCAAGCTGACGACATAGCATTTGTGGGGTTGCTGCATTTCCCTGAATGTATATTATGCTGCCCGGACGTATTGTGCCGGGATTAACGGCTTCTGCGACACTCTTTACCAGTTTCATATGTCACTTATTTAGTTCGTTAAAATTGACCGAATTTAAGCAAATTATAGTATCATTTTCAATTCGCTTAAATTTTTAATTACTCTTCTTCCGGTTTGTTTAAGCCTTTCGTTAGATTGATGTCCGTTTGATACCAGGATGGCTTCACATCCTGTTTCCAATGCCACTTCATGATCGTGTATCGTGTCACCTATAAAAATCACTTCTTCCGGCAGATAACCGCTTGCCTGCATCAGGATGGAAGCCTGGTCAGCTTTACCATTGCCAAAATGATCCCCGATACCTTGTATATATGTAAAGTAATCTTGTATATCATGCATCCCTATGGTTTCTTCCAGGAAATCATGTTGCATCGCCGATAATATTGCCTGTGGAAATCCCTGTTTTCGAAAATATTCCAGGATGTATCTGGCATCAGTCTGCAAACCGGCATTTTGAATTCTCCTACGGTAAAGGTCTATAAATTGAAGAGCAGGAGTATCAAAGGGTTCCTTGGAAAAATCAAACCCTGCCGCCTCATAATATTCTTTAACCGGGAAAGTGAAAATAGACCGGTATTGCTCAAAATTGATCAAAGGCTTGTTCCTGTTGGTAAGAAGAATATTCATACAATCAATGCAAACCCGGGTATCGTCCAATAGGGTTCCATTCCAGTCCCAGATGATCATTTTAAAGTTGCTCATAATTATGATGCTGTGTTCGTGATGTTGCAAGCGACAAGTGACAAGTGACAAGTGTCAAGTGACAAGTTACAGGTTGCAGCCTGCAGCTTGAAGCTTGTAACTTGTCGCCTGCTTTTTTTTCGTTCTCATCAAAAATAAACCCAATGAAAAACAAAGTTGTTTTCCTTATTGTATTCCAGTGTTGGTAATGGAATCTTAATAAAACCGATAAGGGTAAAAACAACTTTCAGGAAGTTTGATTTTACCTTTATACGTGTAAGGTCGATGTCGGGCGAGAGATAAAATTGGCGGTATCTCTCACTTGGTGGAATTGGTGTACCGTCAATGGATACTGGGTTCGAACCGGCACCGGTCATTCCTTCTGCCCCATATCCGAAAGCAATATTTAGCCAGGATGGGAAGCGGGAATCGCGCCGGATGAATGACTTTATATTTGCTGATAACCAGAAAGTCTGCCCGTTATAATCTTTAATGGCCTGCTGTAAAGTGTTTTTCCCCAGTAATTCCGGATTATAATCAGCATATTCGGATGGGTGGAAAGAATATTTAAGAGTAAACCGCTGGTCTTTCCATAATAATTGCTGGGAAACAAAAAGCAGAGCTCCGCTTGTATTGGCAATGATATCGCCGGTAGATGCCCCCCATTCCTTTGAAAACCCGTCGAAAACCTCTATCGTGGTCACGAACAAAAGCCCACTGGCTCCACCGTACCAGACCGCCTTTTTATCTTTTACCCCTGCCCATCTCAGGGCGTTGTAATTAATGCGCCCAAGGTAATAAGCTGTTGTAGCGTGTCCTGCCTTATCCATTAAAAGCCATTCCTGATTGTCGTTGATGAAATGAAAAGAAGAAGATGGGTAATTTTTATACCATAACTGATATAATCCAGCCATAGTAGCTGAATAAGCTATTGTTTCGGTAATGATTAACCCGGTAAGTCTTTTTTTATTTAGTGTGTCGGGGTAGAAGTTGTGCAAATGCTGAGTAAAGGCAACGTGTTGAAAAATCAGCAGTACTCCTGCAAACCAAAAAGCCTTGTATCCACAGCACTTTCTATGCGGTTTAAGGCAGGGCTCAGGGGTCCAGGTGTTTTCCATGATTAAGGATATCACTTCCTTATATTCATTTCATCCAGAACTTTCTGGAATTTTCGGGCATTGGCTGCATGTTGTTCGGATGTCTTTGCAAAGACATGATATCCACTCAAATCATCCCTGGCACAAAAAAACAGGTAATCGTGGTCAGTATAGTTCAAAACTGCATCGATGGATGAAATGGAGGGGATACATATGGGGCCTGGAGGCAGCCCTCCGTATTTATAAGTATTGTAAGGAGATTCAACATCCTTGTGCCGGTTAAGGACACGCCGTATGCTATAATCGTTCAGAGCATAAATGAGCGTGGGATCTGCCTGTAATCGCCAGCCTAAATTGAGACGGTTAATGTAAACTCCGGCAATATCATCCTTTTCATCATTTTTGGCGGTTTCTTTTTCTACAATCGATGCCAGGGTGATTACATCCGGTATGCTGAATCCTATTGATTCTGCTTTCATCCTTCGGTCATCGTTCCAGAATTGCTGATATTCGGCATACATTCTTTCCATGAATTGGGTTGGCTTGGTATTCCAGTAAAACTCATAGGTGTTGGGAATGAAAAGGGAAAGGCCGGAAGGATCTTTCAGATCAAATTTTGACATATATGATGAATCGTTCAGAAGATCTACGATCTCGGCAGAGTCAACTTCCAGTTGCAGGGAAATGACCCTGGCGAGATGTTCTTTGGAACGTAAGCTGTTGAAAATCAATTTTACCGGTGTTTGTTCCCCTGACCTCAATAGATTTATCAGTTCGTCATTGCTCATCCCTTTGGTAATAACATAATGACCAGGTTTTATAAGCTCGGGATATTTTTTTTGTTTGGCCACCCATTCAAAACTATTTCGGTGGAGGATGATTCCCTGGCTGTAAAGAATACTTTTTACATCATCAAAGCTGGATCCGGTAGGAATATATACCGAAACCTTTTCTTCGTTGTTAAGCCAGACATTATTTTTATATAAAATTTGATAACCGGTGTAAGCGATAATACCGGCAGCGATGATTAATAAAAACAAAAGAAACAGAATCAGTTTATGAAAGAATGGTTTTTTCTTTTTCCTATAGTTTGTGGTATAGCGTGAGTGATAGTATGGCATAGTTGTCCATTTTGATTTAGCTGTCGGGATTGATCAATTGCAGTAAATATTCATCTTTCCATTGATTGTCAACGAAAATCCATTCTCTTTTCAGACCGGCGATTTCAAACTGGAGTTTGCGGAAGAGTTCCAGGCTGGCCTCATGGTCTTTAAGTACATTGCTATATAGCTGGTGCAGGCCCAGGCGATGAAATGCATATCGGATTACCATTTCGAGGGCGGTTGATGCATAGCCTTTGCCTCTCTCTTCCTTGATGATGAGTATTCCTATGCCTGCGCGCCGGTTAGCCGGATCAAAATCAAACAAATCGATTGCCCCTACTGTTCTGGCAGGAGTTTGGCTTTCAGTTACATCTATCATCAGGCGTAGTTGTCGTGATGAAAAGATGTCTTCATGCGTGTTCATGATATATTGTTCCAGGGCAAACCGGGAGAAAGGCGTCAGGGTATTGCTTAAATGCCAGATGCTTTCGTCGTTTTCCCAACGGTATAATATATCTACATCTTCTGGTTCCGGCGCACGGAGCGAAAGGGTTTGCGATTTCAGCATGTTTTCCGGATTTTTCATGGGTAAAAATAGTTTATTTTAATAAAATTCCTATGGATGGAAGCATGACTTTTGTCAATAGAGCCGTATCATATTTCAATCGTTCCGGCAAAAACCTTGGTTGTGTTTCCTTGAAGCCAAATATTCCGGAAATGCTTTCCATCGATTGAGAATCCAACATAAAGAGTACCTCCTGGAGTAACAACTTTTACAGGTTCAATAGTAAAGCCACTCAAACAAGCGGCGATGGCTGAAGCTGTTACCCCGGTACCACAGGATAGAGTGAAATTTTCAACGCCACGTTCATAGGTGCTTACAAGGATGTGGTCATCTTTCATCCATACAAAGTCAACATTAATACCATCAGCCGCATATTGCTCCGAATAGCGTATTTCTACGGCTGTTTTAAATAATTCATCCAGTCTTTGCTGTTTTTCAGGAAAAAGAATAACATGGGGAGTACCGGTGTCAATTACCCAATTGCCAGTGTCATTCTTTTTAATATCAGGGTCTTTGAGCGAAATCCGGATAGTGTCATCGGAATCGCGCATTTCAAGTATGGCTGCTTCGTGCAGTCCGTCTCCGGCGGTAAAACTGGCTTTATTAGAAATGATTCCCAGCCGTCGGGCAAAAGAAGTAATGCACCTGGCACCATTGCCGCACATCCCGGCATGAGAACCGTCGGGATTGTAAAAATTCATATGGAAATCGCTATTTGTTGATTCCTCTAAAAGAATCAAGCCATCAGCACCGATACCATAATTCCGGTTGCATAGCTTTGCAATAAATCTGGCATCTTTTTTGAAGATATCCTGCCTGTTGTCTATCAGGATGAAATCATTGCCGGTTCCCTGGTATTTTTCAAAAACTAACCTCATAAATGCAAAGTTAAACAAAGTAAATACAGAATACTACGGAAATTGATGAATTGTTAATGGTGCTTTTAACAAACATTAACATTGAAAGGCTTAACTTTTAAGGTGTTTTTACGTTATTTGCATGGAGTCTGAACAAAAGGAAAAATATAATGTTAAACTTTATGTAATTATGAAAAGGATATTATATATAACATTCACGCTGGTATTAGGGATTACGATCGTTTATCTGGCAGCATCTTCAAAGAAGAGTTCAGTAGGCGAAGATTTGCCCTTAGGATATCATCAACCAGAAGAGTTGTCAGTATATCCTGCCAGTTACATGACTTCAACTCCGGTAAACGGTCCTGATTTTGTGAAAGCTGCCGAAAAAACAGTGGATGCCGTTGTGCATATCCGGTCCCAGTTTATGCGGAAGAGCAGTGTGTATGATGATTTTTTTGGGGCTTTGCGTGAATATTTCGGATATAGCAATACTCCTCAATATAACCGATCCTATCCCATTTCAGGATGGGGAAGCGGGGTGATCATATCTCCTGAAGGATATATTGTCACCAATAATCATGTTGTTCAGGATGCTGATCTGGTAGAAGTTACTTTAAATGACAAAAGGGTTTTTGAGGCAGAGATAGTTGGAACAGATCCTTCGACCGATCTCGCCGTGATAAAAATAGATCATAAGGATCTTCCGTATATGATATACGGAAACTCAGATCTGGTTAAAGTTGGGGAATGGGTCCTTGCGGTTGGAAATCCTTTTAATCTCACCTCCACGGTTACAGCCGGGATAGTAAGCGCCAAAGCAAGGAATATCAACATCCTGGGAACACAAGGCGGTATTGAATCGTTTATTCAGACCGATGCGGCGGTAAACCGGGGTAACAGCGGGGGCGCATTGGTTAACACAGAGGGTCAACTGATCGGCATAAATGCTGCCATTGCTAGCAATACAGGCTCCTACACAGGATACTCCTTTGCTATTCCCGTCAATATTGTCAGGAAAGTTGTTGATGATATTCTGCTCTATGGGGAGGTACAACGTGCCTATATAGGGATAATACCCAGGGAGATAGACAGTGATCTTGCGTCCGAGAGCGGGCTTAAGGATATGAAGGGAGTTTATGTGGAGGATGTATCTGAGAATGGTGGAGCTGATAAGGCAGGTATAAAAAAGGGAGATGTAATTATGCGTGTTAACGGAAGTGAAGTTAACACTCTTGCACAACTTCTGGAAATCGTCGGGCAATACAGACCTGGAGATAAGGTTGCTGTTGACGTGCGAAGGGATAACAAGCCTCTGGCCTTTAATGTTGAACTTAGAAATGAGGATGGAACCACATCCGTTGTTAAGAAGGATGAACAGTTTTTTGTGGAAGCCCTGGGTGCTACCTTACAAAGAATATCCGATGATGAAAAGCGAATTTACAGGATTCCGGGAGGGCTTAAAGTTGCCGGAGTAGAGGAAGGTGGAATGCTTAAGAGCGGAGGTATACGCAAGGGATTTATTATAATAAGGGTGAATGACCAGGATGTCAGCTCAAAAGCCAGTGTAGAGTCTGCTATCGGGTCTGCCGACAGGACGATAAGGATACAGGGGGTGTATCCGAATGGTATGAGGGTAACATATGAATTTGGATTGTAGGTACCTTGTTTAAATTTAGATTATTTTTAAACAAGTCAAAAATTTATACGATCTTTTAACGTTAAAAACTTTCAAAAACGCTCATTTTTTTGTATATTTGCAAGTTATTTGAAAAAAAAGTATGTTCTTCAAGTTATAAGTATTTTTAAAGGATCTGAGAAAGGAGAATATGAGGCAATTAAAAATCACAAAATCCATTACCAACCGTGAAACGGCATCCCTTGACAAATACTTACAGGACATAGGAAAAGAAGAACTCATTACCGCCGAAGAAGAGGTTGAATTAGCGAAAAGGATCAAGCAGGGCGATCAAAAAGCGTTGGAGAAGCTTACAAAAGCTAATCTGAGGTTTGTAGTATCAGTCGCAAAACAATATCAGAATCAAGGACTTACGCTACCTGATCTGATAAATGAAGGGAACCTGGGGTTGATAAAAGCAGCTAAAAGGTTTGATGAGACAAGGGGGTTTAAGTTTATTTCCTATGCTGTATGGTGGATTCGTCAATCCATCCTGCAGGCCCTGGCAGAGCAGTCAAGGCTGGTTCGTTTGCCGCTTAATCAGGTAGGATCGCTTAATAAAATTAAGAAAGCTACATCAAGGCTGGAACAGGAATATGAAAGAATGCCCTCCACCAATGAAATAGCTGAGTTGATGGAATTGCCCGAGTACAAAGTAGATAAGGCAATGAAAATCACCACGAAGTATATTTCAGTGGATGCACCCATCAATCCTGATGACGAAACAAAATTCCTTGATGTATATGTTACGGATGAAAGTCCATCGACCGATTCCACCCTGATGCGTGAATCATTGAACAAGGAGATTCAGCGATCGTTGGCAACCCTCACGGAAAAAGAAAGGGATGTCATAAATCTTTATTATGGCATTGGTATGAACCATGGACTCACTCTGGAAGAAATAGGGGCAAAGTTCGATCTTACCCGTGAAAGAGTGCGGCAAATAAAGGAAAAGGCGATCAGACGGCTGAAACATACTTCCAGAAGTAAACTCTTAAAGGCTTATCTGGGAGAATAGGTTAAAAACTCTTGATAAAAAGGGGTTAGCAAAATTTTTTTTGTTAACCCTTTTTTTTATTTTTGGTTGGATAAGATATTAGTCAGTATTAACCAACGAAAAATAACTGGATATGGTAGATTTAAATGAAAATGATCAGCAAATGATGAGCAATTATTTTGCAGAATCGCTTAATAAATGGAATGATGAAGAGAAGACCGGTCTGGAATTTATCAGCGTTGTTGGGAAGCTTTTTATCGATAAATCCGTTGAACTGATCTTTTTCAGAAACCAGTTGATAGATCGAAGTGCCAGTGTGATCATTTTTAAGCATTCCTATGCGAAAACGGTGATTGGAAAACAGTTGTCTGTTGCCGTTTCCCTTTCCATTGCTAAGATTATCCAGGAGCTTGACATTAACCAGGCCCGTATAGATGTGGGTAAGCTTAATTATGAATGGACGGAAGAAAAATCGAAATACACCGGTGTAAAGGAATTTGTTGAGGATAAGCTAAAGGAGATGATAGGAAAGCAACCTCCTTTCACCGAACCGCGGGATGTAGTACTTTTTGGTTTTGGAAGGATCGGGAGACTGCTTTTACGCGAATTGATTATCCAGGGTAATGGCACCCAACTCAGGGTAAGGGCCGTGGTAACCCGTAAGGTGACTCCGGATGATATCAGGAAGAGGGCGTCATTGATCCGTCATGATTCTATCCATGGACCCTTCCGTGGTAATGTTATTGAAGATGTTGAAAAAAATGAAATTTATGTTAATGGTCATATTGTAAAAATGCTGGAAGGTAATAATCCTGAAGATATTGATTATGAGTCATATGGAATCAGTAATGCCATCCTTATAGACAATACAGGGATATTCCGCGACAGAGAAGGCTTGTCGCGGCATCTTAAAGCAAAGGGAATAAGTAAAGTCCTGTTCACCGCTCCGGCAAAAGGAGATATTCCTAATGTTGTTTATGGGGTTAATCATAAAGAACTTGACGTTGACAATGAGAACGTATTTTCTGCTGCATCCTGCACAACCAATGCCATTGTACCTGCTTTATCGGTGATCGAAACTAAACTGTGCATAGAAAAGGGCCATATTGAAACCATACATGCCTATACCAACGATCAGAATCTGATCGACAATTATCACAAAAAACCTCGAAGAGGCAGGGGTGCTCCCTTAAACATGGTTATTACCACAACAGGTGCTAATACCGCGGCTGCCAAGGCCATCCCTTCACTTAATGGAAAGCTTACTGCGAATGCAGTTCGTGTTCCTGTCCCAAACATCTCGCTGGCCATACTTTCGCTTAGTGTGAAAAAAGCTATAACGCGCAATGAACTGGATGATATGATGAAAGACGCCGCCCTGCATGGAGCCTTTGTGGAACAAATCAGATATTCGGCTTCTAATGAATCTGTTTCAAGCGACTTTATCGGGGACCCGGTAACAGCCATTTATGATTCTCCTTCGACACAGGTTTCAGCCGATGGGAAACATATTGTGGTTTATTTGTGGTATGATAACGAGTTCGGATATACAATCCAGGTGATAAGGCTGGCTAAACATATCGCCAAGGTGAAGAGGTTCAGGTATTATTAGTATATCTTGAGAAAATCCGGGAAAACCTGTTAAAATGTTTATAAAATAACAGGAACATATTTTTTCGTTAATACGGTTTTAATTTACTTTGCCAAAAAATTCATCCATCTGATGGCAAGCACGAAATATATTTTTGTTACCGGAGGGGTTTCTTCTTCCCTCGGAAAAGGGATTATCTCTTCTTCAATTGCCAAGCTATTGCAGGCCAGAGGTTTTTCAACAACCATCCAAAAGCTGGATCCATATATTAATGTTGATCCGGGTACCTTGAATCCCTATGAACATGGTGAGTGTTATGTGACGGAAGACGGAGCAGAAACCGACCTGGATCTGGGTCATTATGAGCGCTTTTCCAACGTTCCAACATCACAGGCTAATAATGTTACTACAGGCAGGATATACCAGACGGTGATTGAAAAGGAGCGCAGAGGGGATTACCTTGGGGAAACAGTTCAGGTCATCCCTCACATTACCGATGAAATAAAAAGATCAATAAAGGTTTTGGGTGAAAAAGGCAAATTTGATTTTGTCATAACCGAAATCGGTGGTACTGTTGGTGATATTGAATCACTGCCATATATTGAAGCAGTGAGGCAGATGAGAAATGAAATGGGGCATGAATGTATCGTCGTTCATCTTACTTATATACCCTATCTTGCCGCAGCACAGGAACTGAAAACAAAGCCCACTCAACATTCCGTTAAGACCCTTCTCGAATCGGGAGTTCAGCCTGATATCATTGTCTGCCGGACGGAAAAGCACATCAACGACAGTATTAAATCCAAGATTTCTTTGTTTTGTAATGTTCCCAAAAGTTCTGTTATAGAATCTATTGATGCTGATACTATTTACGATGTGCCTGTGTTGATGCGCGAGGAAGAACTGGATGTAGAGATCCTGAAAAAAGTGAAAATGCCCATCGATACTTACCCTGATCTGACACGCTGGGAGGAATTCCTGAAAAAACTAAAAAATCCAAAGGAATCCGTTAGCATAGGTCTTGTAGGGAAATACGTTGAGCTTAAAGATGCCTATAAATCGATTAATGAGGCATTTATACATGCCGGAGCTCAAAATGAGTGTAAGGTTAATGTGAAACTGATTCATTCGGAAGAGATAACCACGTCTACCATAGCAGATAAGCTTAAAGGTTTGGATGGTATCCTGGTAGCTCCGGGCTTTGGAGGTCGGGGCATAGAGGGTAAAATTCTTGCCGTAAAATTTGCGCGGGAAAACAAAATCCCTTTTTTCGGGGTTTGCCTTGGAATGCAATGCGCTGTAGTTGAATTTGCCAGGAATGTATTGGGTTACGGGGATGCTCATTCTTCGGAAATCAACCCCAACACACCATTCCCGGTTATTGACCTTATGGAGGACCAGAAGAACATCCGGAAGATGGGAGGTACCATGCGATTGGGATCTTATCCTTGCAGGATAACTCCCGGAACAAAAGTGCATAAGATATATAACGTTGCAGAGGTGAGAGAACGTCATCGTCACCGCTATGAGTTCAACAATCGCTTTCTGGAGGAATTTGAGCAAAACGGCATGATAGCTGCCGGTATCTACCCTGATCACAATCTTGTGGAAATAATTGAGCTGAAGGATCATCCCTGGTTTATCGGGGTGCAGTTCCACCCTGAATACAAAAGCACGGTTGCCAGTCCGCATCCCTTGTTTGTTGCTTTTGTGAAGGCGTGTATCGAACATAAGCATGTGGCAGCTTCCAAATAGTTTCCATTCTCATTTTTTTCAATTAAATTTGCCATCCCATAAAAAACATTTATTCGGATGAACAGAAATACCATCATAGGCCTGGTCCTGATCTTCGGCATTTTTATTGGCTGGAGTCTTCTGATGAAACCATCAGAAGAGGAACTGGAAAAGCAACAAAGAAGGCAGGATTCCATCGAAATGGTAAGGTTTGAGGAGATGCAAAGAAAGGATTCTCTTGCCAGGGTCAGGGAAATGCAGGAAGATTCAATAGTAAAAGAGGCAGATGAGGTTTTGAAGATTACAAAGGATAGTAGTGTCCTGTCTCAGGCTCTAAAAACCAAATATGGTGTTTTTGCCCACGCTTTAGCAGGTGAAAATGAACTGATAACTATTGATAACGGTCTCGTAAGAATTACGTTTTCTCCCCGCGGAGGTCGTATCTACAGCGTTGAGTTGAAGGAATACCAGACTTTTGATTCATTACCTCTGATTCTTTTCGACTCCGATACTACCTTATTCGGTCTTCAGTTTTACGCAGATAATAAAGCAGTTTTTACCGGTGATCTGTTTTTTACTCCTTATGTTAACGGAAAACCATGGAAGGGGACTGATGAGTTTTTTTCCGGTGACAACGAACAGCCGGTTATAGTCTCCATGCGTCTGTATCCCGTTGGCCAGGATGAAATTCCCGATGAAAACAAGTTCATTGAATATGTTTATACCATAGCGCCGGATGAATACATGATCGGATTCGATATCAACCTTGTCGGTTTGGATAATGCGATCGCCGGCAGCGGGAATATTATTGATTTGGTATGGAAAACCGACCTGAGGAAGCAAGAAAAAGTTGTAGACCGTTTCAACGGTTCCACCATATATTTCAGGTTTACCGACGGTGAGGTTGATTATCTCTCCGAAACGAAGGATGATGAAGAGTCTCTCACCGATAAAGTAAAATGGGTTTCCTTTAAACAGCACTTTTTCAGCTCAACGATCATTGCTAATGATCAGTTTGTAAATCCTGTAATGAAAACCCTGACATTGGAGCACCCTGCGGGAGATCGCTACCTCAAGTCAATGTATATGACCCTCGGGTTACCTTACAATCAGATTGGAAACCATACCTACGGAATGCAGTTCTATTTTGGCCCTAACAGCTATAAAGTTATGCGTTCCTACAAACAGGACCTTGAAAGGCAGATCCCTTTGGGCTGGAGTTTTTTCCTGATGCAATGGATCAATCGTTTTGCCGTGATTCCTGTATTCGATTATCTTGGTGGCCTTGGCTGGAACTATGGTATTATCATCCTGGTACTTACTATTTTATTGAAGATAGTCCTTTTCCCCATCGCGTATAAAATGTACCGTTCGACGGCAAAAATGCGCGTATTGAAACCTGAAGTTGACGAGTTAGCAAAAAAATTCCCCAAGAAGGAAGACGCAATGAAGAAACAGCAGGCAACCATGGAACTTTACCGAAAGGCGGGTGTGAATCCTATGGCCGGTTGTGTTCCAATGCTGCTGCAACTTCCTATCCTGCTGGCAATGTTCAGGTTTTTCCCTTCTTCCATTGAACTAAGACAGCAGCCATTCTTATGGGCTCACGACCTTTCCAGTTATGATTCCATATTTAACCTGCCTTTCAATATTCCTTTTTATGGAGATCATGTAAGCTTGTTTACCTTGCTGATGACAGTATCAACGATCATTTACACTTGGATGAACAACCAGATGATGGGGTCATCAACTACTCAAATGCCGGGAATGAAGACAATGATGTACCTTATGCCGGTAATGTTCCTTGGAATCTTCAATAATTATGCTTCAGCGCTGAGTTATTATTATCTGTTAGCTAATTTGTTCACATTCGGGCAGATGTATGTAATACGTCAAACTATTAATGAAGACAAAATTTATTCACAGCTACAGGAAAACAAGAAAAAGCCCGCGAAGAAGTCTGGATTTCAGAAAAGACTGGAAGATGCTGCCAGAAAAAGAGGATACAATCCCAACGCACGGAAAAAATAAATCTGCTTTCTCTTGTTGGGAGATTAATAACTGTTTTTTCTTTGATTTAACAAAGCCTCTTGGCCATCCACTGTCTTACGTTTGAATTATTCGGGCATAAGCTACAGGAGGCTGGATGCTTTCGTCAACCCTCAATTCAATTATCTGGCCGTATTCCTTGAGCATCCTGGATAACCTACCGTACTTCAAACCTTTTTTCCTGAGAATTGCCCCAATTTTAGCTAGGTTTGCCCAACCTGTATCATCAGCACACATTGAGATGGTCTCAATTAGGATTTCCTGTATCTGACCTTTATCCATATTCCTTTTATTTTATAATCCGACAAAAAATGAAGCGTGCTTTTAGATTATTAGAAATAACAGAATAAGAATAAACTTATTAAAGCTATTCAAAATTAGTTAAATAATATCGAAAAGTCAATAGGATTATAGCTGATTTTCAGGAAAATCCATTAAAATCTAAGAGAATTCTTCTGTTAGCTTTTTAGCGTACCTGGTGCTTGATTTTTCAGGATTGACTTATAAAGGCGGAGAACCTGCGGAAGGAGCATTTGCTTTTCGTCATTATATATTATGGCATCAGATAGTTTTCTTTTTTTTTCATCAGAATATTGGAATGACATCCTTTGGAGGATTTCGTCATCGGAAAGATTACTTCTCTCCCTAATCCTTTGCAAACATAATTCAAGCGGAGCTGTAACTGTAATCTTCCAATCGAGTAATTCGTAAAAACCACTTTCAAAAAGAAGGGCCGATTCGTAAATAGCCATAGGGTAATTTGAATTATTTGTGAACCAGGATTCTACCAGGAATTTGACTTTAGGATGAATGATCCTGTTAATCGTTTCGTTGGATGTTTTATCCTTAAAAACAACATTAGATAATTTTCCGAAATCGATTCGATGATTATCATCCAGGATGTCGGAACCGAAAGCAGTGATGACTTCTCTGACAGTATCCGGGTTGCTGTAAAGGTTTTTCGCAGCCTGATCTGCATTAAAGACAGGAACGCCTAATACCTCAAATATTCTGGCTGCCGTGCTTTTCCCACTACCCATGATCCCGGTTAATCCTGCCTTTATCATTGCTTCATTATAATGAAATCAACATATTCAGGTTCTGCTTTAACCAATCGGATAAAAGACGGCATCTGGATTAGTTCTGTCTTTAATTTTCGCTGTTGACGTGATGCTTCATCGTATCGGACAGCAACCCTGAACTGGTTTTTATCGAGACGGCTATAATCTTTCATGGCGATGAGGAAAGTAATATGCACTTTTTCCGGAAAGGTCTTGATTCTGATTCCGGGTTCATTATGTATTATTTCTACCGCGACTTCCACGCTTGATTCAGTAAACTTCTCCACCGGAATTGTGACCTCGGTCATTTTATCGGAGTAGTTAATATATTCTTCATCAAAGGGCAGTTTGAGTGAAAGGCTAAACGTTGCGGTTTCATCGAGGTTGTCAACCGATTTTCTCTCTGTTTTGATTACTTTAATTGTATCGAGGATGGAAGCTGGTCCTTCGACCGTAATAAAGGCAGGATCAAGAATAAGGCTGTCATACTGGAGATATTGCTGGCGGAAATGCAGGTTTAGGTTTGGTTTGACAGGGATTTTGATGATTTTTTTTTGAGACAGGCTAAAAAACAAAGAATCCGGTGATATACCCGTTAACTGGAAAGGGTTTGGCAGCTGATTGGCCACATCCTGCTGGATTTGTCGTGACAAAAGGAAAAAATGCTGTTTCTTCTTGTCTTTTTTATAATTAATTCCTGAAATATCAATATAAAAAACCGGTTTTATGGTCATGTATTTCAGGGAGAATAAATCGGATCCTTTACCTTTGATTGTTGCAATGATCTTCTTTTGTTCCGGAAAAATGACTTTATCCTGAGGAACACCGGTGAATTCATACTTAAAGCTGACCGGCGCCACGTAGGTCTGGGAAAGTTTGATCAGGATCCAGATAATAACTGACAATACAAGACAAACCAATAAAACATATAATTGGTTCCTGAATCTTGCATCGGTCGGTTTCCTGGCCCTTTTTAAAAATCCAATGATGGATGGTTTCACATCCTGTGATTATGGTTTATTTGTTCTGATTCAATTGAGATGATGTATCCATGGCGATGGCGGATTTTTCGAAAGTCATCAATATCGGATTGCCTATGCCTACATCCAGTGTAACGGTAGTGTCTTTCACATCCGTAATTTTTCCGTGAATTCCACCTATGGTAACGACCTTGCTGCCTTTTTGAAGAGTTTCTCTGAATTTTTTCTGATCCTTGGATTTCTTCATTTGCGGCCGGATGAAGAATAGATAAAAGACTACTATGATCAGAAGTAGCGGGAGAAACTGCATAAATCCACCGCCTTCACCACCTTCGCCCTGAGGCATGAATAATAGAATGTTGAGTAGGTTGTTCATATTTAAATTATTATATGGTTATATGGTTATTTTTCTATCCTGCCTGTCCCGGCGTAAGCCGGGATCACCTCATCGATTCCGGTGTTATTACTTTTGCTTTAACTCTTAATGTTGTTAAGTTTGGTTGAGTATTTGCGAGAACATCAGCGGTTTTATTCTGAAATCCCAGTCTGCCTTCACTGTCAAATGTTATGGAAATAACTCCTTTTTCACCTGGTTTTATGGCATGCCTTGGGTATTCTGTTGCAGTGCAACCACAACTTGCGCTGACTTTTGCAATAATCAGATCGCTCTTGCCTGCGTTGGTGAAACGGAATGCATACGTCACTTTTTCTCCTTGTATCACATTCCCAAAGTCATGAGTAGTATCCAGGAATTCCAATACAGGAAGTTCATCCAGGTTGCTTTCACCGTTTGCTGTAATGGGATTGTTTATTACATCTGACGATATACTTTCATTTTCTCCCTGATTTCCGCAGGAAATTGTAAATACAACCAATACAGCAGCAAATATCCAGGTTAAACGCTTTTTCATGCTTGCAAATATATACAGAACTACTGATTTTTCTCTCTTCCGATGATCATTACAGACCCGTATTTTTCATCGTCATCAAAGTATCCTTTAAGCTTTATAACAAAATAATATGTTCCATCTTCCAAGCCTTTTCCGTCCCAATCGTTTTGATAATTAACAACTTCATAGACTTTTTTACCCCAGCGGTTATATATGACCATTTCATTGGAAACGAAATTTTCGAGTTTTTTAATCTCAAAATAATCGTTGATACCATCTCCGTTCGGAGTAAACACATTCGGTACTTTAAGTTCCAGTTCTTTGACGGGGACAATCAGCAGGAGGGAGTCCTGACAACCATCGATGGTTGTGTATTTGAAAAAAGCGTCGTAATTACCGGTACTTTGGTAATAATGAACGGGGGATGCAAGATCGGACTTGGTATTATCACCGAAGCTCCAGCTCCAGTCAGTAACTTCAATTGAATCTGCGGATTTATTTTCAAAGAAAAATATGGCTCGTGGGTTTGTGATATAAACGGTATCGGGTGTGTATTCTGCTTCTATTTCAGGCATGTCGAACAATTCCACCATATAGGATGTATCAAATCTGCATCCATACCCATCTTTAGCGATAATTCGGTACTGATCGTCGCATAACCCTATGGCATAACTGCTATCCCCGGGGTCAATTTTGGAAAACCATCGGTAGTGATAGGGTTCAGATCCACCGGAGGCTGTTGCCTTTACCTGACCTTTGCAATCGCCTCCGGGGCAAATAAGGTTAGGTTGCTCGAAGCTAAGATACATACGAGGAAATATAGGAAAGGTAATGCTGTCGAAGCAGAAGCTATTATTATGAATGGCTTTTAAAAAATATGTTGTTGAGTCTAGAATTATATCCTGTGTAAAAAAGCTTGTATCGCCTGTGCTCCAAACATAAGTGAGAAAATCGCTGTTCGGGCTGGCCAGAAGAAAGACCGTATCCTTATAGCAGAGCTTTTCCCCTTCCTGGATGATCTTTGAATTAATGAAATAGCAATCGGTGCTGAAGGTATTGGTTCCGTCGAAGACACTCACCGAGTATAAACCTGTTTCTTTAACAAAAATCACCTGGGCTTCGGAACCGGTATTCCAGGAATAGGTCACATAGCCGGGCCCGGCATCCAGTGCAACGCTATCGGTGTGACAGAAAAGGACAGTATCGGCCTGAAATACGTTGACAGTGTCGGAAAGTATGCCAGCCCTGGAAAACGAAGCATAACTTAAAATGATGAAGATCAGTATTCCTTTATACATGAACCGATGTTTAAATTCTAAAGTTAAAGGGGTGTAAAATTATTAAAAAAAATGTAACCCATTGGGATTATCCTGCAACTACTTACACCAAATAATGTGATATTCTTAAATTTATTGCCCTGAGATAGTAAATATCAGGACAAAAAGTCATATATTGTTTGCAGTAATGTGTCATAACGTCCTGAAATTTAAATATCCACTACCTGGCAGTATCTTTGAGGAAAGAGGCAACGTAAAAGATTGAAAGGAAAATTAATATTATGAACTTTAACAATTATACCATAAAATCCCAGGAAGCCATCCAGAAGGCACAGGAAATGGCCGCGGCGCATGAGCAGCAGGCTATTGAAACGACACATATACTTAAGGGTATTTTGTCGGCCGACGAGAATGTGGTTCCTTTTTTACTCAAGAAGTTAAATGTCGACCTCCCCATTATGAACCAGGCGCTTGACCGGATTATTGGTTCTTATCCGAAAGTGACGGGAGGTGAGCAATATTTGTCGAACGATGCTAGCAGGGCTTTGCAAAAGGCCCAGGCTTATATGAAGGAATTCAACGACGAATTCATTACGATAGAACACATCCTTTTGGGGATACTGGCAGGCAGTGATACGGCTGCCAAGCTTTTAAAAGACAGCGGTGTGACGGAGAAAGAGTTGAAGACAGCCATCAGGCAGTTACGAAAGGGATCCACGGTGAATTCACAGTCGGCGGAGGATGCATTCAACGCGTTAAATCGTTATGCCAGGAATCTGAATGACCTGGCCCGTTCAGGCAAGCTGGATCCTGTTATAGGCAGGGACGAGGAGATACGACGTATTCTTCAGATCTTATCCCGCAGGACCAAGAATAATCCCATCCTGATCGGAGAGCCGGGTACGGGTAAAACGGCTATTGCAGAAGGACTTGCACACCGGATCGTTAACGGTGATGTACCGGAGAACCTGAAGTCAAAGCTGGTTTTTTCTCTGGATATGGGCGCTTTGATCGCAGGAGCAAAATACAAGGGAGAGTTTGAAGAAAGGTTAAAGAGCGTTGTGAAAGAGGTAGTTGGCTCAGAGGGGGAGATTGTTTTATTCATTGATGAGATTCATACCTTAGTTGGAGCCGGTGGGGGAGAAGGGGCAATGGATGCAGCCAACATTCTGAAACCGGCACTGGCCAGAGGAGAATTACGCGCCATCGGTGCCACAACCTTAAAGGAATATCAGAAATACTTTGAAAAAGACAAAGCACTGGAACGTCGTTTTCAACCGGTGATGGTTGAAGAACCCGATATTCTGGATGCCATTTCCATACTTCGTGGATTAAAGGAACGATACGAAACACACCATCATGTAAGGATCAAGGATGAGGCTATCATAGCTGCTGTTGAATTGTCGCAGCGATACATAACCGACCGTTTTCTGCCCGATAAGGCCATTGACCTTATTGATGAAGCCGCTTCAAAACTCAGACTGGAAATAAACTCTCTTCCGGAGCCACTGGAAATTATAGAGAGAAGGATCAGGCAGCTTGAAATTGAAAGAGAAGCGATTAAAAAGGAAAATGACCAGGTTAAGCTGAAGGTCTTGAATGAAGAATTGGCCAACCTGAGTGAGGACAGGAATAAGTTAAAAGCCAAATGGCAGGAAGAGAAGGAGATAGTTGAAAACATCCAGAAGCGGAAAAAGGATATTGAGGATTATAAGATTGAGGCTGAAAGGGCTGAAAGGGAAGGGGATTTTGGCAGAGTAGCTGAGTTGCGATACGGGAAGATCAAGGAAGCAGAAGGTGATGTGGAAGCCTTCAAGTTAAAGTTGCAGGATACCCAGAAAGGCAGCCCCATGATTAACGAGGAAGTAAGTGCTGAGGAGATTGCCGAGATAGTATCTCGTTGGACAGGTATCCCGGTTTCGAAGATGTTGCAGAGCGAAAAAGAAAAATTATTGAATCTGGAAACGCAGTTGCATATGCGTGTTGTAGGCCAGGATGAAGCCATTGAGGCAGTTGCCGATGCCATTCGAAGGAGCAGGGCCGGATTGCAGGATGTCAGGAGACCCATTGGATCTTTCATTTTCCTGGGTACAACCGGTGTTGGTAAGACCGAGCTGGCTAAAGCCCTTGCTGAATTTCTGTTCGACAATGAGAACAACATGGTGAGGATAGATATGTCGGAATACCAGGAAAGACACAGCGTATCGAGGCTGATTGGAGCACCTCCGGGATATGTAGGATATGATGAAAGCGGTCAGCTGACTGAGGCAATACGAAGAAAACCATATAGCGTTGTGCTTTTGGATGAGATTGAAAAGGCTCATCCTGATGTTTTCAATATCCTGCTGCAGGTACTCGACGACGGGCGGCTCACCGACAACAAAGGCCGGACAGTGGATTTTAAGAACACCATTATTATAATGACCTCAAATATTGGCTCTCATATCATCCAGGAAAATATCAGCCGGATTAATGACAAGAACAAGGAAGAAATAATTAACCGGACCAGGGAGCAGGTTTTTGACCTTCTGAAAAAGACCATACGACCTGAATTTTTAAACAGGGTGGATGAGATCATCATGTTCAAACCGCTTACCCGCGACGAGATACAAAATATTGTGGAAATGCAGTTTAACCATGTGAAAAAGATGCTTGAGAAAAATGGAATCCATATTTCCATCACCAATGAGGCCATAGATCATATAGCCGGAGTAGGATTCGATCCGCAGTTTGGTGCAAGGCCTATCAAACGTGTTATTCAGCGTAACCTCCTGAATCAGCTATCAAAAATGATCCTTGCAGGAACCGTTAACCGTGATTCCGATATCCGCATTGACATTAAGGATGGGGAATTGGTGTTTGAAAATTAAGCAGATAATTCCCCAGCCCCCAACCCACATAATTTCACTCTTTTCTGTCAAATTTGATTTCATATTTTTATCTTTGCGATAAATTAACCTAATACAAATTGATATGAAAAAAGCAATGATTTTTTTCGTGGCTATGATGATAGCCTTTGGAGTATTCTCCCAGGAAATGGTTATTGAAGCTGTTGAGACGGGTGGAGGCGGCGGTCCGAAAATTATGGCCGGAGCTAAGTTTGGCCCTGTTTTTAAAAACCTGTATGGGAGTGATGTGGATGACAACAAGATGGGCATGGGATTTTTATTTGGGGTTCATGGGACTTATCAAATATCGGATCTGATCAGTGCACAGGTAGAACTTAACTATGAAGGCAAAGGGACCAAGTTCAAGTATTCAGGAGAAACAACAAAGTTAAGATTGGGTTATTTTACTATTCCATTCATGGCTCGGGGTGATTTTGAAGTAATGGATAAACTGAATGTTTTTGCCAACACGGGATTTTTTGTTGGATTTCTGATGGGAGTTAGAGTAGATGGTGATAAGGAAGTTACATACCAGGACTATATATATGATCCGAATAATCCTTTTGCGCCTCCCACAGTTGTCACAAAAACGGAAAAATACAAAGACAATTTCAAGACTATTGATTTTGGCTGGTTAATCGGAGGAGGAGCTTCCTATGAAATTATGGAGAACCTGAGAGTATTCTCCGACCTTCGGGTAAACCTTGGGTTTGTGAATATTCCCGATGCCGATAAGGATAACAAGATGAAGACATTTTCTTTTGTATGGGGATTCGGTGCAGCGTATGCACTACCGTTTTAGATCGAAGATCGCAGATCGAAGATCGGAGATCGAAGATCAAATCGTCGATCTCCGATCTCCGATCTGACATCTTCGATTACACATTAAATCTTATGTGCATAATATCGCCATCTTCCACTATATAGTTTTTACCTTCAACATAGAATTTTCCTTTTTCCTTGCAGGCGTGTTCTGATCCCAGAGCAATGAAGTCGTTGTATTTCATCACTTCGGCGCGGATGAAACCTCTTTCGAGGTCGCTGTGAATAACGCCGGCGGCCTGCGGTGCTTTCATGCCGATATGGATGGTCCATGCGCGTACTTCCTTAGGACCTGCGGTAAAAAACGATTGAAGGTTTAACAGTTTATAGGCGGATCTCACCAATTTATTTACGCCCGGTTCCTTTAATCCTGCATCGTCAAGAAACGCCATCCGGTCATCGTGGCTTTCCAACTCTGTGATTTCCGATTCAAGTTTGCCGGCAATGATCAATACTTCTGCATTTTCAGCCTTTACGACTTCCATGAACCTTTCTGTATAATGATTGCCGTTTATAGCGGAGGCATCGTCAACATTGCAAACATATAAAACCGGTTTATCAGAAAGCAGGAAAAGGTCTTTAACGGCTTTTCTGTCATCCTCGTCAAGGGGAACGCTTCTTGCCGATTGAAAGTTTTCGAGATGATCTTTGTATACCTGCAGTATCTCAAGTTCTTTTTTTGCATCTTTATCTCCGACTTTCGCCACTTTTTCTGTCCTTTGCATTTTTCTCTCTACCATTTCAAGGTCGCGTACCTGTAATTCCAGGTCAACGATTTCCTTGTCCCGCACCGGGTCAACGGAGCCTTCGATATGAGGCAGGTTAGGGTCGTCGAAGCAACGTAGCACATGGATCAGCGCATCGGTTTGCTGAATATCTCCGAGGAATTTGTTTCCCACGCCTTCTCCTTTACTTGCACCTTTAGCCAGTCCGGGAATATCAATGATTTCCATCGTAGCAGGAACTACTCTCGCAGATTTTATCAGCTTATCAATTGCAAAAAGCCGATCGTCGGTGACATTGACGGTTCCGATATTTGATTTAGTAGCACTGAAAGCAAAAGTGCTAGCCTGTGCTTTGGATGTTGAGATACAATTGAAGATAGTTGTTTTGCCGGTATTGGTAATACCTATGATACCACATTTCAAGGCCATGATATTGAAATTTGGCTGTAAAGATACTTAATCGCGGCTTTAAGGACTCCATTCTGAAGAGATAAATGAAGGTATTTTTTATTTCAAGAAATGTTTTGTACCTTTGCACGCCAATTTGCGAGGGCAATTGGGCACAGTAAACCTGTGAAAATCAAAAAAATGTTAAGTATTAACCCCTGGGCTTGTTGTATTGCCCTTGTATGCAACCGGCTCATACAAATTTACTTATTGAATGACTGAAAATCAGGAAAACGTTAACAGGGAAAACGAAAACGTAGAAGAAATTAATCCGCAGGCGGAAGTAAAGGCCGAAACCGGTGAGATTCAAGATTCAACGCTTGCAGAACCTGTTACAGAAGAAATTAGCACCCCTGTTGCAGAAACAGAACCTGAATCCGTTCCGGAACCTCAAAATGAAACCCCTGTTGTTGCTGAGAAAGCGGCACCCAAACCAGCCGATTTTGATTGGTCAACCATTGGCAAGAAACAGGAAGTTTATTCCAACGAAGAAAGAGAAAAGCTTGAAGCGATATATGATAAAACCCTGAGCTCTATTGCGGAGCATGAGGTTATTGAAGGTACCGTGGTCGGGCTGAATAACCGCGAGGTAGTTGTTAATATTGGATTTAAATCAGATGGGGTGATCCCGCTGAATGAACTCCGCTATAAGCAAGATCTTAAAACCGGCGACAAAATCGAGGTATATGTTGAGAGCCAGGAAGATACAACTGGTCAGCTTGTGCTATCGCATAAAAAAGCCAGGATACTCAAATCGTGGGAGCGCGTTAACGAAGCTTTCGACAACGATATGATCATTCAGGGTTATGTAAAATGCAGGACCAAGGGTGGTTTGATCGTGGATGTTTTTGGAATCGAAGCATTCCTCCCGGGATCACAGATTGATGTTAAGCCCATCCGCGACTATGATATGTATGTTGACAAGACCATGGAATTCAAGGTAGTTAAGATCAACCAGGAATTTAAAAACGTGGTTGTATCGCATAAGGCACTGATCGAGGCAGAGCTTGAGCAGCAGAAAGCTGAGATTATGACCAAGCTGGAGAAAGGACAGGTTTTGGAAGGAACAGTCAAGAACATCACTTCATACGGTGTATTTGTTGACCTGGGCGGTGTTGATGGTCTTATCCATATTACTGATCTTTCCTGGGGCCGCATCAACCATCCGGAAGAGATCGTGCAGCTTGATGAGAAGATCAAGGTTGTTATTCTCGATTTTGACGACGAGAAAAAGCGTATTGCCCTTGGTCTGAAGCAACTTACACCTCATCCGTGGGATTCACTTGACCCGGATCTCAAGGTTGGTGATAAGGTAAAAGGTAAAGTTGTTGTGATTGCCGATTACGGCGCTTTTATCGAAATTGCTGCCGGTGTTGAGGGACTGATCCATGTTTCGGAAATGTCGTGGTCGCAACATCTGCGTACTGCACAGGATTTCCTTACTGTTGGCAACGAAGTAGAAGCTGTAATTTTAACTCTCGACAGGGAAGAAAGGAAAATGTCGCTGGGCATGAAGCAGCTTATCCCGGATCCATGGGAAAACATCATGGAAAAATATCCGAAGAATTCGAAGCACAAGGCTGTTGTCAGAAACTTCACCAATTTCGGTATTTTCGTTGAACTTGAAGAAGGTGTTGACGGGTTGATCCACATTTCCGACCTTTCATGGTCGAAGAAGATCAAACATCCGGCTGAATTTACAAAGATCGGGGAAGAGATCGATGTCATCGTGCTGGAAGTGGATGTTGAAAACCGCAGGCTCAGCCTCGGACATAAGCAGCTTGAAGAGAATCCCTGGGATGTATTCGAATCGATCTTTACCATCAACTCCATACACAAAGGAACAATTATCAGCACCAACGATAAGGGCGGTGTTGTATCCCTGCCCTACGGTGTGGAAGGTTTTGTTCCTAACCGCCATCTTGCCAAAGAAGATGGAACCAACGCCAGAGCTGATGAAAGCCTCGATTTTAAGGTGATAGAGTTTTCGAAAGATAACAAGAAGATCATCCTTTCACATTCAAAAACTTTCCAGGATAAGGCTGATACCGAGAAGTCACAGGAAACTGCGAAGATTAAAAACGCTCAGCGGGATTCCAAAAAGGCTGTGAAGAAGATACAGGATAATATCGAGAAAACGACCCTCGGAGATCTGGAAGCCCTTGCAAATCTGAAAGACGAAATGGAGCAGGAGGAAAAGAAATCAAAGAAATCCAAAGCTCCTGCGGAAGAACAGAATGATAACGAATAAAAAAAATCCTCCGAAAGGAGGATTTTTTTTCCCTTGTTTGTACTATAATGAAAACATTTGCAGTAACCGTTCTTGGAAGTGGCGCCGCAATACCTTTGCTGCAGAGGAACCCCAGTGCCCATCTGTTAAATATCCACGAAAACCTGTACCTGGTTGATTGTGCTGAAGGTACACAGTTGCAATTAAGGAAAAGCAGGGTCAGGATGCAACGCATTGACCATATTTTCATCTCTCATCTGCATGGGGATCATTATTTTGGTTTGCTTGGACTCATAACCTCTTTGCATTTGCTTGGCAGAACAAAGGAGTTGTATGTTTTCGCCCATGCAAAGCTAAAGGAGATCATCGACATCCACCTGGATGCCTCCAATACAGTTCTTCGTTATCCCATGCTTTTTCAGGAAATCAATCCTGAAAAGCATGAGATGATATTTGAAAACGATTCAGTCACCGTAGAATCATTTCCTTTGAACCATAATTTCCCGGTAAATGGTTTCCTTTTCAGGGAAAAGCCTGCCAGACCCAATATCCGTGCTGACTTCCTGGAAAACAGGCAACTATCGAATATTGAGCTGCAAAAGATTAAAAAAGGTGAAAACTATATTGATCCTGAAGGTAACATTTATTTTAATCAAGACATTACCACGCCACCACCACCTCCGCGATCCTATGCTTATTGTTCGGATACGGCTTATTATGAGCCTGTTATCCCTGTAATTAAGGGTGCAGACCTGTTATATCATGAGGCAACCTTTATGGAGGACAAGGCACAGGATGCCGCTGACAAATTCCACTCAACCGCCGCACAGGCAGCTACCATTGCCAAACTGGCCGGTGTGAAACGACTTATGATTGGTCATTATTCAGCCCGTTACAAAACACTGGGTGCTTTACTTAACGAAGCAAAAGCTGTTTTTCCGGAGACTATCCTTGCGGACGACGGAAAGGTTGTGATCGTGAATCAGGAAGAATAGGTTGCAGGTTGCAGGTTACAGGTTACAGGTTACAGGTAGCTGGGTGACTGGGTGCTGGGTTTCTAGATGCTGGAGGCTGGGGTACGAGGTGCAGCCTGTAACTTGCAACCTGCAACCTGCAACCTGCAACCTGAAACCTGTAACTATTTACGTAAGATTCAACGTTTATTTACGTTTGTTCAACGCTTCGTAGAGGATTTCGGCCGGGTGTTTGGCTTTGCGGCCGGTGCCGTCGTGGATTTGATGCCTGCAGCTGGTACCTGGAGCGGCAATGATGGTTTCGGCGTCGGTTTTTCTTACTTCAGGAAATAATACCAGTTCCCCGACTTTCATCGATAAGTCATAATGCTCCTTCTCAAAACCGAATGATCCGGCCATTCCGCAACATCCTGATTTTATCTCCACAACTTTATAGTTTTCAGGAATACTAAGCATAATATGAGTGGGCTTGGTCGATGCCAGGGATTTCTGGTAACAATGCCCGTGAAGTTTGATGTTGAGTGGAGCTTTTGTAAATTGATCCGCAGTTATATTTCCCTTTTCAAATTCGGATGCGATAAATTCATCTATCATGAAACAGTTCCCTGACAGATGTTCTGCTTTAACCCTGAGCTCCGGAGAAACAAGTTCCCGGTACTCATCGCGGAAAGTCAAAATTCCTGAAGGCTCAATTCCGATTAGGGGATTTTCCTTATTTATTTTCTCCGACAGCATGCGTACATTTTTTTCTGCGTACTTCTTAGCCTTTCTGACAAGGCCTTTTGACAGGTATGTCCTGCCACTTAATGTATGACCGGGTATTTCAACTTCATATCCCAGTTCGGTCAACAGTTTGATTGTTGTGATCCCGATGGCAGTATCATTATATTGGGTGAATTCATCGGCAAAAAGGAATACTTTGCCTTTTCGTTCACTGTTAACAATGAGCTTATTCCTGTTTTTTGCCATCCAGGCTCTGAGGGTAATTTTGTAAAGGGGGGGGATTGAGCGTCTTGGTGCAAATCCCAGAGCCTTTTTTATTATAGTTGATGTAAATGGGTTACCGGTAAAGAAATTAAATATTCCCGGCATGATCATCCCCAGTTTATTGATATTGGATATTTCTGCGATCAGTCTTGCCCGGAGGGGTACTCCATTGGCATCGTAGTAATGCTGCAGGAATTCGGCTTTGTATTTGGTGATGTCGACATTGGATGGACATTCAGATTTACATCCTTTACAACTCAGGCAGAGGTCCATCACATCGTAAATCTCTTTGTGATTAAAGGGATTGGATTTATCTGAGTTTGTCAGGAATTCACGAAGGATATTTGCTCTGGCGCGAGTTGTGGTATTTTCATCGCGGGTAGCCATAAAGCTCGGGCACATGGTACCTCCGATGACTTCAGATTTTCGGCAATCACCTGAACCGTTGCATTTTTCTGTAGCTCGCAGAACTCCCTGGTCTTTGGAGAAATCAAAAAATGTCACAATATCGCGGGTTTCCAGTCCGGGTTCGTACCGGAGCTTTGTCCGCATATCCGGTGTTGCGGTTATCTTTCCGGGGTTAAAAATATGGTGGGGGTCCCAGGCGTCCTTGATATTTTCCAGGAGGGCATAGTTTTTTTCACCAACCATAAGGGGAATGAACTCACCTCTGAGCCTGCCATCACCGTGTTCGCCGCTTAGCGAACCTTTGTATTTCTTGACCAGCCTTGCGGTTTCTTCTGCGATGATTCTGTAAAGTTCAACATCATCACGATTTTTTAAATTAAGCACCGGCCGGAGGTGAAGTTCTCCTGTGGCGATATGTGCGTGATAAACACATTCGAGCTTATATTTCTCCAGGAGCCGGCTGAAATCATCCATATAATCTGGCAGGACTTCAGGGTGCACGGCTGTGTCTTCTATCACTGAAACAGGTTTAGCGTCCCCGGGCATGTTAGAAAGCACGCCCAGTCCTGCTTTCCGGAGGTTCCATACTTTGCTGATGTCTTTCCCGGAGATTAGCGGAAAATGGTATCCCATTCCGGCAGAGCGCATCTCCTTTTCCATAGCTTCCGCACGCAGGGTGATTTCCTCCTCGCTTTCCCCTGTAAATTCTATAATAAGGATGGCTGCAGGATCTCCTGAAATAAAAAAGCGGTTATCCCTCAGTCCGATATTTTGTTCGGTAAGTCTGAGGATGGTTTGGTCCATCAACTCAACCGCAGCGGGTTTATGCTTCAGGGCGATAAGGTTTCCCTGGAAGGCTTGTGGCAGGCTTTCAAAATGCACGCAAACCAATCCTGTGTAACGCGGGGGTAGCGACACTACGTTGAGCTTGATTTCCGTGATGAAGGCAAGGGTCCCCTCTGAACCGGCAATAAGCTTAGCGAAGTTGAAAGGTTCTCCAGCTTTGGTAAAAGGCTCTGAATTGAGGAGGAGGTCAATGGAATAGCCGGTATTTCTTCGGTGAACACGCGGGTCAGGATATTCTTTGATGATTTCCTCCCGGTTGCCCGGATCGGTGAGTACCTCATGAATATTCCTGTATATCTGAGCCTCCAGGGTTTGTTCCTTCATTTTTTCCAGGAACTGATCTTTGCTGATGGGGCCAAATTCGGCTTCGGTGCCATC
>Ga0180009_10000615_pt1 | contig 47945 bp, 55 predicted proteins | sample OS_PC_MetaG_FD_123537 | JGI IMG/M metagenome (GOLD analysis project Ga0180009, IMG submission 123537) | Groundwater microbial communities from the Aspo Hard Rock Laboratory (HRL) deep subsurface site, Sweden - OS_PC_MetaG | ecosystem: Environmental > Aquatic > Deep subsurface > Groundwater...
ATACTTCCGCGCCACCTTACCCTGCTTGCCACGCCGACCATAATCAGCGAGCCGCAGCGCGCAGACCGTGAAGGCCAGTGCGGAGGCATCCACAGTCTTCACGGCTGCGCGGGTCCTGGGGCCAAATGAGCCATCGACGGTCAGTATCGTGGCCCTGTGCAGCCTGTTGATGGCCTCCTGCAGCAGCTCGATGCCGCCCAGGAGGTTGTCGCCCTTCCGGCCCGGACCCATGTTGACCACGGCGTCCACGACGGCCTCACGCACCCTGGGCGGCAGCGCCTCCCACAGGGGCTGGTAGGTGGCATAATAGAACTGAGACACGGCTGTGCCTATGTCCCGGCCTCCTGCGTCAATGATCATCCAGCCGTGCCAGTTTGGATTATGGCGCCGGGAGATCCCCCACGCCGTCTGGCCGCCGGGGTCGTCCGGATCATGGTGTACAACCCGGCCCTCATGATCCATCAACCACTCGAAGAATTCGCTCCAGGTCATGACTTGTCCTCCTGCAGCACGATGATGGCTGCGGCCGCATAGTTGATGACGCCAAGCAGCTCGCGCACTGCCCGCTCCTTGCCGTTGTCCAAGGCCAGCAGGATCGGCGTCTCGTGGGACTTCTTCCAAGCCTGATAGACCAAGCAGCCCACGCCGAACCGCCTGCCACCCTGACAGATGGGCTGCTGGTCGAATGGCAGGCCGTTGGCGTGGCGCTCCAAGCCCTTGCCGCCCTGGGCCTGCTCCAACGCCTGGGCATAGATGGCGCGCAGGGAGTCATAGCCATCGCCCGTGTGCCCGGTCGCCTCTTCCATCCAATCGGCGCCGCAGTGGTCGCATTCCCACCCCGTATCCAGCTCCCGCCCGCATGCCGGGCAGTGGTAATACTCCCTGCGTGCTGCCTCCTCCATGGGCTTCAAGTTATCCGGCCTGGCGGCCGATATGTCCTCGAGGCCCTGCACGGAGCAGAATTCCTTGACCAGGTCTACGATGACCCCAGAGTCGTGGCGCGCAGACATCTTTGTCATCTCATCCCTGGTCGTGAGCCAAGCCACAAAACCACACACGGCCTCGCTAGGGTTCAGCGTCTTGGGGATATCTTTCTTCTGAGCATTGTGCGCCCGGACCTCTGCCAGATACTCCTGAACACCAATGTCCACACGCTCTGACTCGGTCATGTCCCGCTCGCGCTTGATCTCCTCCGCCCGGGCCAGGAGCTTATCCACGTCCGCCATCTGCCACCTCCATGTGCTTTTTGAGTTTATCAATCTTGGCCGGGATGCGAAAAGGCACCAGGCCCGCCGCGCTGGGGATCAGGATCTCGTCGAGCTGGTAGAGCATAATGGCCACGTCCGCCCGCTCGTCCACGATGCGCTCCAGGGATGTGTCCCCGCCGTGCGCCGCCTTGTACAGCTCGTCCGCCAGCTCGCGCAGCTCCTCGACCACTTCGATGACCTGGCAGCGGCGGCCGAACATCTCGACCGCCTCCTGGCAAACACGGGCCTGATCGTCCGTGAGAGCGATTCTAGAGGTCATCCCACCCCTCCGCACGGTTTTCCTGCTCCTGCGCCTCCAGGGGCGCGCTGGCGGCCAATGGTGACCATGGATAGAGGGCACAAAGTCCCTCGGCCCTGCAAACACCATCCGGCCAGGCTCGCATCATGCCGCACTGGGTCCTGCACTTCATCTCGATAGCTTCAAGCATGTGATCTCCTACAGGTCTGAAAAGTCCGATTCTGGAAACAACTCCACCAGCCAGCCGAGCAGGATCTCGGCAGGCACAGTGGCCAACCACTCTCCCTTGTTACGCTTGTTGACCACCACAGGCACCTTGGAACCCGCGTCAGCCTTGGCTTGCGCCATCGCGCCGACCAGATCCAAACGCTCCGTTCGCTTGACCTCAAAATGAATTCCAGGAAGGCTGTGAACCACGTCAGGTGAGATTCCACCTACGTTCCCGGCGAACTGCTGCCCCCGGCGCGCATAAATTCCAAACTCACGGAGCGCATCTCTGAATTCCAGCTCTCCGCGCTTGCCTTTTGACCTCGAATTAACCTTCGCCATACATCTCACCGCCTTATTGATTTTAGATGCATTAAGCACCTATTTTCGTCTGGTCTTGGGGCGCCCACAGACATTATTTTTGCCCCAAAAAGCCTGTTTTTGGCCCTACTCAATACTGTAATTGAGTAGTGAGTTTTTTTGTGGCCATAAAGCACTGATATAAAAGCTCTTTTCACTTACTCAAAAAATCGATGTTTTTCGAGCAAATTACTTTATAAAAAAACATTATGTGTGTGTGGGTCAAATACATCTCTATATGGGCTTATATTATATTTGAATAATAGAGTAAGTGAGTATAGTATTAAAAACCAAATACTTACCTATAAAAAAAATCTTCGATCTTTACTCAATACTCAATTTCACTGAAATCATCCCATTCAATTGCCCCGCCGATGAACTTTTCAAAGTTCTTGCGCGCGCTCTCCAGTGCCGGGATGTGATACCCATTTTCCCTTTCGGTCTCGATGACCCTCTGCGACCGGTGGCCCGGGCAGACACCTTTTGGTCCATAAATCTTGCGAGAGAGTATTTTCTCTCCGACGTATGGGCGGCCAGGCCAGGACTTGGCCCACTCGCTGTACGCAGCCATCGCGTACCTGGGGATCAAGAAGTCTGGCCACTCGTGGTCGTAGATGGTCCCTTTGTGGAGGCAGTCCAGCCACCACTGGTACACGGCCTCGAGGCTCTCCTGCTTCTGGTGCAGCCTGGCCGCGGACTCTGGGGCCTTGAACAGGTCTATCTCCACTTTGTACTGAAGGAGCCACGCCAGCAACGCCTCCGCCCCGCCGTTGTCTATCTCCCGGGCCAGGGCCTTGAAATACCCGTTGGAGTCCTGCTTGTGCTCGTCCCCGACGTCCATGACCATGAAGCGCCGTTCGTCAGGCCCTGCAGGCACGACCCAGTCTTCATTGCTGGCCATGATGCACCGAACGTATGAATCGACCTCGTAGGTATCCACGCCCTTGCGCTCCACGGGGATGCGGGGCTCTGTGATCAGGCCCTTGAGAACGCCTTCACTCTTCTTGTCCCCGGCCCAGAAGGCCTCGTCGAGGAACACGAGGACCTTGTCCGACAAATGGTGGTTGAAGCGCCCGGTCAGGTGTTCGCGGTTATTGAGCTGGATGCCGTGCCGTCCGAAGATCCTGAGAAGGGGTCGCACGAACATACCTTTGCCCGTGCCTCTCCCGCCACGCAGGACCAGGGCCACGCCGGGCTTCATGCCTCCCGGGCTTTGAACCAAGTGTGCCATCCAGGACCATACATATTGGATATGGACCGGGTCAGAGCAGCAGATGACCTTCTCGACGTGCTCGCGGTACATTAGGCACCGCTCCTCGGCATTCTCCCGCAGCGGATCGAGGGCAAACCCCTGCCACAGGTTGACCCATCCTTCGTCGCAGCCTTCCGGGCGGAAACATATACCGCGCGAACGCCGGCGCTCCTCACTTTCTAGCCAGATCTTGGACAAGGGAATGCTCTTGGGCTTGTCTCCTTCCGACCATACCCGCTGGTTCTGCAGGAGTGTCTCGAAGTCCGCCTTGCGCAAGGGTATTACGTCATCGGTGTCCTCATGGATGATCATGACCTTGGACCCGATGGTCGCGACTGAGAACTCCTTGTTCAGTCTTTCTATGTTTGAAAGCGCGGGTTCCGTTGGCTCAATGTCCGCGAAGGCTGTCTCTGGTGTTGCGGCTCCGGGCGGTTTCAGCGCATACCGATAGGCATTCTCAATCTTTGTCTCGAACCAGTCCATGTCGCAGTTTGTGACCTTGTCAGCATAGAGGTCGATCATCAGCTCCTTGCACTTGTCGAGGCTTACGCCAAAGTCCCGCACGCACATGGCCACGGTCAGCACGCGTTTGTCGCCGCCGTCGCCCTCTATGGCTTCCGGCGCGTGCAGCAGGTACTCCACCGCACGGTGGACGTTATGGGGCAGATCCCATTCAATACCAACCGGGTCAATTTCTCCGCGCTCCTTCTGCCTGCGCTCCCCGGCTATGGCTTTGAGCCATTCCGGAAGAGGCGCCGCCGGGGAGCGCCTGACGATCCGGTAGATGCCCTTGCCGACCACGTTGGACCCAGGAACCGGGATCATGACTGGGCTGTCCAGACCCTTGCCAAACTTGTTGACCCCGGTGCTGCAGGCCCCCATGAAGAGGTAATGATCACCGTCCGAGGGGGTGGCGGACTGCAGCGTGCCTGGGAGATCTCCATGGTCCAGTTCGAGACTGAGGAGCGTTTTGCCCCCGTCCTTCCCATTCTTTCGGTCTACATCGAGCACGGACATATCCGACTGGACTAGGGCGATGCAGGCGTAGACCGCGCCGTCCGTTCCAAGCCATTTGCGGATCTGCTCCGGGTCGGAGGAGGAGCCTGTGGACCAGGCCACGAGGGGGCAGTGTGTTGGTTTGTCGGCGCCTTTGGGCTTTCCCCACCAGGAGGGGAAGAGCTTCGCGTCCGGGTATTGGGACAAAAAAATCAAAGCGGCATCTAAATTTTGTGACATATAGGGTTCCATTTGACATACAGGCGGTGTGCCCATATGGTTGAGTCTGCATGTTTTGCTTCCCCCTCCTCCTAAACCCCGGTCCTACACAACCGGGGTTTTCTAATTCCCGCCGCTCGGATCTGTGGACATGATCAGCGCCAGGACACCAGTGATCGTCCCGCCAATCTTATTGTCCACGAGGGTGTACATCACCATGGCAGTGAGAATCAGCATGAAAGTCAAATAGGTGTTCAGCTTCATGGTGTAACTCCTAGGAATGCTTCGATGAAGGCTTGCGCTTGCGGCGCGACAATGGCGTTACCATAACCGCGCAGTCGTCCCACTCGATTGGGAGCCCCTGCAACCAACGGGAATGTGCCGGGTTCAACTGGCCTCCACTTTCCATCCCTGCAGAGGATCCAGTCAGCATCTCGCCAGTGGCCGTCAGTCGGGCGGGACCTGTGATGGCTGCTATTCCCGGCAAGCAGCAAAGTTTTCCCCTCTCCATTTCCCGCATCGCGCCTTCCGTCGTCCTGCTGTTTTTCTCTCCGTCCACCGCCCTCGGCGTCGGCCAGCCCGACAACGCCACTATCTGGCCCATTGGCTTGCCCGTGTCCCAGGGTCTCGCTTCCTTCACTCCCCGACTGGCGTCTGTCACGGTCGTTGTCGGCCAACCCGCGAGTTGATGTGTGACCCATGGCAATGGCTTCCCCCTCGTCTGTTCCGCTCTCCCGGCATGATATTCTTCTGTCGCGGACTCGCTCCGGAAGTCCCTCGCCGCAGGCGTCGGCCACCCAGTACATTCGCTGACGGATGTGCGGCGCACCGAAGCCCGCAGCGCAGGAATCAACCGCCCCGCAGGCGTAGCCCTCTCCTTCCAGGTCAGCGTGTACAAGGTCGATCCAGTTGAGTCCGTCCTTGCTCGCAACCTGTTCGCCAAAGACAACGACAGGGCGGTGGATGCGGATGAGATGGTGGAACGCGGGCCATAAGTGCCGCTCATCAGCAAACCCGCCTCCTTTGCCTGCCGCGCTGAAAGGCTGGCAGGGGCAGGAACCTGTCCAGACGGGCCTGTCGTCCGGCCATCCTGCGTTTCGGAGCGCGTAGCTCCAGACGCCGATCCCGGCGAAGAAGTGGCACTGCGTAAAGCCATCAAGATCGGCAGGAGAAACATCCTCAATACTCCTTGTGTCTACGACACCAGGGGCGATGTGCCCCGCTTTTATCAGTTCATGCAACCACTCGGCCGCGAAGGGGTCAAACTCGTTGTAATACGCCGCCATCACAGAGCTTCCCCCTCGAAGTAAGGATTCTTTGTCTCTTTGGTATATATCCAATCCTCACGCTTGATTGACAGCCCCATCACCTTGCATGCCGCAGCCAGGCGCTGCGCCGTGCTGGCCGAGGCCTGCCTCTGCCTCTTAACATATTGCGTTATCTGGCTCGGGGCGACATCCGCCATCCGCGCCAAGGTCGCCTTTTCTCCTGATCTCCACATTCTTGTATCCTCCTGGGAAATTGTTCCCATCAGGTTAATAGTCTGACTGCCGGGAGAGTGTCAACAACCATCCGAAAAGAGCCAAAAAATAAAAATAAAATATTTGTGGATTTTTCTCATTTTACGCTTGACTTTGTTCTCACCATGAGAATAAGAAGGACTCAAGACGACACGGTCCTTGACAAAAAACGAGACACACAAGCCGAGGCGGGACGAAAGGCCCCGAAGAGACCCGGCACAACACCTCCAGGATGGACCGTGGGTGCGGAGACCGCCTGGATACAACAGCAAAACAAAGACCAACAAATAGGGAGCCCGCACGGCTCCCTCCATCCCATCAGCCCCCGAGCAAAAGAAGGCTTGGTTCTTCTTGTCAGGTTGCTCTCTGGGACTGTGGCCTCGCCCGGCTCGCGGGCTGATGTGATGGATAACAAAACTACTGGAGGCACTAATGGCTACTGGACTACTGGACCAAATCATGGATTACGAGGCGGGGGAAATGGACGAGACCGAAAGGGTCATCTTCTTCCAAGATCTGATCGACACCGGAATGGCTTGGGAGCTGCAGGGCTCCTACGGTCGCACCGCCCACGCACTGATCAACGCCGGGGACTGCACGCTCCCGGCGAGGAGGGCCTAATCATGACACCTTCTGATCTCAAATACCACCACGAGCGTCTGAACCCCAACAGCCACTTCTTTGATCGCGACACCATGCGCTTCTTCGGAGACACCATGAGCAACTACGGGGTCATCACCCACGAAGACTGCTACGAGCTGCGCCGCAAGAAGCCGGTCAAGAACGGGCTGCAGCGGTCTAACTACTTCGACAAAGTGACCTTTGAGATCCGCCGGGATCTCGGGAGGAAGAGATGAGCTTCACATATGAAGCGAAAGCTACCGGGTACATGATTTTCTGGAATGGCAAGCCGCTCGGCGGCGCCGGGATAATTGGTGATTACAAAGGAAGGAAAGCCCGCCAACAAGTGGCTTACTACGGGGAGCAGGCTAGAGCACGCATAGCAGAAATCAAAGAAGGCCGTGGGAGGAGCGACATGCTGGACACCTTGTCCAAGTATCGGGCCGAAGAGCAGGCCAAGAGGCACACCGTCTTCCTGGACGCATACATCAACGCAGCTTTTTGGACATCTTATGATGACAACGAAATGCCCTTTGACGAGGTCTACCGCGTCGGTGACATCTCGAGCGAGGCCCTGGACCAGATGATAGAAGACTGCGCGGCCTTCCTGGACAAAGCGGACATCCCGGACAACCTGCTGCCCCAGGCGGGGCACGACTTCTGGCTGACCCGAAACTGGCACGGATCAGGCTTCTGGGACCGCCCCGAGATCTACGGCGAGGAGAAGGCCCAGGAGCTGTCCGCCCTGGCCGAGACTTTTGGGGTTGTTGACCTGTATGTCGGAGATGAAGGGAGGATATATGGATAGGTGCTGCTGGAACTGTGCGAAGATCACGATAGAAGAAACCGCACAGGCCAAACTGGCAAAGGCCTTTCAGTCCAAGCTGAAGAAGGTTGGGGTGATGCACCGGGGCAACGACATCCGCATGTCCTGCCCGGTCACTGGGGGTGTCATGATCCCCGCTTCTGAGGCCATCCTCAACAGAGTGTTCACAGGGTGCATGACGCTGCGCTGCTTCGAGCCCAAGGAGGAATCATGAAACTGCTCTACTCAGGCCCTGCGCCTCTCGACCCAAACCATGTGCGGCGCCAAAAGCGCCGCGCGACCATCTTGGCACATTTCTGGGAGTTTCTCGGAACCATCGCCCTGCTGACGGGCATCTGGGCACTCATCATTTTAATGTTCGTGATGTAGGGGAACTTATGGGACAGCTTCAACACGACGGCCGCAGGTACATCTGGGGCGGGACCTACGCGGAGCGCCTGCTCCCCAAGGAAGCGGGCTTCCGCTGGAACCCAGAGGAAAAGATATGGTGGACGGATGACCACCGCAAGGCCGTGGCCCTTTCCCAGTACATGGTGCGCAGCGCGCTCGACGCAAACACCGCATGGCGCGACAGTCTGAAAGCCTCCCGGGCCACGGATGCCGAGATCGAGATCCCAGCGCCTGCCGGGTGTGATTATCTTGGATATCAGCGCGCGGGTATCGCTTACGCCGCAGAGCGCAAGAATGTACTCATCGCGGATGAAATGGGCCTGGGCAAGACAATACAGGCCCTGGGACTCATCAACCTGGATGAGACCATCAAGACCGTCCTGGTCGTCGCGCCCAAGTCCCTGCTCCTCAACTGGCAGCGGGAGGCCGCGAAGTGGCTGACCCGCGAGGTCGAGCTGACCGTGATCAACTACGACATGGTCCACAAGCGCCTCGATCTGGCCCAGGCCAACTGGGATCTGGTCGTGCTCGACGAAAGTCAATATGTAAAGAACCCCAAGGCCAAGCGGACCAGATACACACTGGCCATCCCGGCCAAGCGCCGCCTGTTCCTGACAGGCACGCCGATCCTCAACCGGCCAGTCGAAATCTGGCCCACGATTGAGTCCATCGATCCGGACGGCCTCGGTCGTAATTACTTCGCTTTTGTTCGCCGGTACTGCGCCGCGCAGGAGCAGGTCATTCATACCAAAGATTTCAACAAGCGCACAGGCCGGATGGAGCATGTAACCCGCCGCGTCTTTGATGTGAGCGGAGCCTCCAACCTGGATGAGCTGCAGGACAAGATGCGCCTTGCCTTCATGGTCAGGCGCCTCAAAGCCGACGTGCTCCCCGAGCTGCCAGCCAAGCGCCGCCAGATCATCCCTCTGCCCCCGGACGGCATCAAGGTCCTCCTGCAACAAGAAGCCCGGGAACTGGAAGGCATGACCTTTGAAGAGGCAGCACGGCGCCTTGAGGGCGAATCCGCTGCTTTCAGCAAACTTGCGAAAGTCCGCCATGACTTGGGTGTGGCCAAGGCCGAGAAGGCCATCGACCATATAGAGGACACGCTCGACGGGGCCGAGAAGGTGGTCATCTTCGCGCATCATCACGATGTCATCAACGTCCTGCAGGCAGGGCTCGCTGAGTTTGGATGCGTCACGGTAACCGGAAAGACGTCTGGCCCTGACCGCCAGGCGGCGGTTGACCGCTTCCAGACCGATCCGACCTGCCGGGTCTTCCTCGGCAACATCAAGGCTGCCGGCGTCGGCATCACCCTTACAGCGGCATCCACGGTCATCTTCGTGGAGTCCGACTGGACACCCGGCTGGATGGCCCAGGCTGAAGACCGCGTACACCGCATTGGCCAGACCGAGTCTGTGCTCATCCAGTATCTGGTTTTCGACGACAGCCTGGACGCAGTTCTGACCCAGATGCTGGTAGCCAAGGCAAACGTCAGCGACAAGGCGCTGGACCGGGACGTGGACCCCAAGGATCTGTCAGACATCATCGCCAAGGTGGAGATGGAAGGGCGGGGAGAAAAGATGGGCTGTGGGCCGGTTGCTCACGCAGAGCCCCAGATGACCCCAGAGCAGATCGACGCGGTCATGCTCGGCCTGCGCATCCTTGCGGGGATGTGCGACGGTGCCCGGGAGAAGGATGGCGTCGGGTTCAACGGACTCGACACAGGATTTGGTCATGCCCTGGCTGCACGCCAGACGCTGACCCCGCGGCAGGCCCTCGTGGCCAAGAAAATGATAGTCAAGTACCACCGGCAATTGGGCCAAGAAATCATCAACCAAATGTAGGAGCCTCACATGTTTGACACTCTCATCGCCCTGTTTGAACGCCTCGTCGTAGCCCACGAAAAGCTCGCTGCCTCCCAGGAGGCCATCCTGCGCGTGACCGATGTCCGGGACCCCAATCCGGAAGCCGCCAAGGCCGAACCGAAGACCAAGACGACCAAGACCAAGGCCGAAAAGAAGCCCGAGCCCAAGCCGGTCGAGAAGCCCAAGCCCGCCCTGGCGGACGTGAAGAAGGCCGTGGCCGGGTACGCTGCTCTGCGCCTCGAGGGCGGATCGGCCACCCCCAAGGATGACGCCCGCGCGCTGATGGCTCACCACGGCGCCGGTGCTACCAAGACCGACGACATCCCCGAGGACAACTGGCAGGACGTGATCGACGCCTGCACCAGCGGCTGGGAGCCCATCCCGGCCAAGGAAGAGGAGCTGTAGGATATGGGCGCCCACATGACAAACCGAAAGGTCGTGACGGGTAACCGGAAAGACCAGCAGCGGGCGCTGAAGCGGTCGTGGACCTTCCTCGAAGGAGGAGGGTCCTACTTGCAGGCCGAGCAGGAGCTGCGCCAGTGGAACAAGGACCGCCTCTCAAACCCCAATCTTGGGGTGCCGCCAACCATCGAGATCGACCCGGAAGCAGAGGCCGAGGCGCGGGGGCTCTTCGGAGCCCGAGCCCAGGACTTTGTGCGAAACTGCTACCGCTGCAAGGTCCACGGTCTAGGTCGGCGTAGAAAAACCAAACTGGAGGAATGATGGCCGCTCACGCTAAATTGTCGCCCAGTGCGGCCTCACGCTGGATTGGTTGTCCCGGGAGTGTGGCGCCCTGCGTATCGACGGTAAACTACACAGTAAAAGGTAAAAGGTGGAGCAACGTATGACTGCACATGCAAAGTTATCCCCTAGCGCAGCGGCGAGATGGCTCAGATGCCCGGGGAGTGTGGCGCTATGCGCCACTCTACCAAAGCCGCCTTCCTCCCAATTCGCGGATCACGGGTCCGCCGCGCACGCGCTGGGGGAGCGGTGTCTCATTGAAAAAGGTGATGCTGAAAAGTACGCTTCTTGGTGGATAAAGTTGTCCCGAAAATATGGAGAAGGGGCTATTTTCTTAAATCCCTTAACATGTAAAAAAATGGAGGGCTTTGAGGTAGACAGCGAGATGGTGCGGGCCGTCCAGACATACCTGGACGCGGTGAGAGAACCCGGGGGGAAGATTATTCCGGAGCAGCGCCTGTCGCTGGAACACATATCACCTGGTATGTTTGGAACCGCGGACGCACAGGTACTTTGTGAAGACAAAGGCTCCCTGTGGATCTTCGACCTAAAATATGGGCAGGGGATAGCCGTTCACCCCGAAGAAAACGAGCAGGGGATGATTTACAGCCTGGGGGCTATTGGGCCAAACCCTAAGCCTTGGATCAAGGATGTGAACATAGGGATCGTCCAGCCCCGGCACAGAGACGGGGGCGTCATGATCTGGGAAACCACCAAGGAGTTCCTGCTCGACTGGAAGAATGAAGTGCTCATCCCCGGATGTGCGGCGACAGCCAAGAAGGGTGCCCCGCTGGTCCCCGGCGAGAAGCAATGCAAGTGGTGCGCAGGCAAGGCCATCTGCCCGGCGCTCCTGGGCCAGGCTCTGGAAGTGGCCAAGGTCGCGTTCAAGGACATCGTCGCGGAGGAGATCCCGACCATCACGTTCCCAAACCCGGCGAACATGACTCCGGAGGAGAGGGCCAAGGTCGCCGCGCTTCTGTCCGCACTTGATGCCTACAAGGATTCCTTCTTCACGCACCTGCAGGAACTGGCCGAGCGAGGCGACAGCACGCCCGGCTATAAGCTGGTACGCGGTCGGGCCAATCGGAAATGGAGATCCGAGGCGGTGGTCGTCAACACGCTCGAGCCCATCCTGGGCGAACTGCTCTACGACAAGAAGCTCAAAAGCCCGGCCGGTGTCGAGAAGCTCAAAGGCCTCGACAAAAAAGCCCTGGCCCAGCTCTGGGAAACCCCGGAGGGCAAGATCACTCTGGCCCCCGAATCTGACAAAAGGCAGGCAGTCATTCCGGCTGCTCTCAACCCCTTCAATTTTGATGACCTGTGAGGGACTATGAAAAAGAAACTCCGCGTAGGGGCCTCCCCCCTCACTGGCACGATCTACGTCGGAACGATCTTGAAGGATGGGATGACCTGGGCAGCAGACCGTCAGGACGTGACCGTGGACGCCCTGGTTGCTGTTGCGCAGCACGCCCTCCACTTTGGAAAACCGATTGAAATTACAAACGACGGAAAGCCGGAATTTCGGATCACCGTTGAAAAACTCTAACCCATACTACTGGAGCCTACCATGCCTATCGATCCTATCCTGACCCCCGATTTCCGCGCCCGCTGGGTGAGCCTCTCCGAGCCTGACGACAAGGGCAAGTTTTCCATCACCATGCTTTTCGACAAGGACGCCGACCTCAAAGCTCTGAAGACCATGGTCATCGCGTGCATCAAGGACAAGTGGGGCGACAAATTTAAGCCCGCCCAGCTCTCTACCCCGTTCAAGGACGGCAACGACAAGATCGACGCCGAAACCGGTGAGGTCTACGCCGAGTACAAGGACAAGGTCTGGGCCTCCGCGTCCACCAAATTCGCGGTCACTGTGCTGGACGCGACCAACGGCAAGAAGCCCGTCCCTGCCGCCGAGCTGAAGGCCGCTGTCTACGATGGCTGCTACTGCATCGCGCAGGTCGGCGTCTATGCCTGGGAATTCCAGGATGAGAAGACCAAGAAGGTCATCAAGCGCGGCGTTTCCTTCAATCTTGAGAACCTTCTCAAGTACGCGGACGGAGAGCCCATTGGCGGCGGCGGCAAGCGCCAGAAGGCCGAAGATGCTTTCGCGGACATCGCGGCGGGCGAGGATGATCCGAGCAACTATGAAACCGGCGGGGAGCCCGCTGAATGGGACCTCTAATATGACAAAACGACAATTGATTGACCGGCTGGCCCCCCAGATGGGGGTCAGCAAGGCTGCTGCCGAGATGGCCCTCACCGCCCTCACCGACATCCTGCGCGAGGAGCTTGCGACCGAGGGCGGGGAGGTTGTCATCCGCGGCTTTGGGCGCTTCACATCGGTCCTGCGCCCGGCGATGCGGTGTAAGAACCCCAGGACCGGCGCGTCCATGTGGGCGCCTGCCAAGGTGCGCGTGAAATTCAAATCCCATATACCGGTATTCAAGGGCGAGGTGAGCCAGCCATGAGCGCAAACTGCTTCTTTGACGAGGATGAATGCCTGACCTCCGGCGCCTGTCTGGAGTGCGAAAGGTTCCCTGGGACCGAGGAGGCCACGGCCAAGGTGGCCCAGAAGACTGATCCCCGGGAGCCGCTGGTCAAGGCCAGAGACATAACCCAGCTCGACCCGGGGCAGTATGTGGCCCGGGTGGTCCTGCAATGGGACGAGGCCATCTACGGGATGGGTCCCTCACCCGAGGTGGCCCTCGCCATGGCGGACTACAATTTCGGAGAGGCGTACAACTTCGCGGTGCGCTTCCACGAGTTCATGACCAAATAGCAGCTGGAGCCCTCCGGGGCTCCTTCTTTTTGTCGATGCGGCGAGATCGTCGCCATATCCACAGGAGGAATTTATCATGGGAACAAAAGAAGCCACAAACATTCTGCTGCAAGAGGCTATTGGCCTTCTTCGGGAGTCTCTAGACCACATAACGGAAAAGCCCTGGGACGATGACACCCGACTCCATGAACGCATATCTGTGTTCTTGGGCTTACCAGTTGCGTATCCGAATTGGGGAAAAGAACAGGGGGACGAATAGCCATGCACATCCATTTGGATTTTGAAAGTCGGAGCCCGCTCGATATCAAGAAGGCCGGGGGCTACGCATACGCAGAGCATCCAGACACAGAAGTCCTCTGCCTTGGAGTCAAGGTGGACGACGAGCCTACTACGATCTGGCTTCCGGGAGCTCTCCGGGGCGACGTTCCCCCCGACTATGACCAGCTCCTGGCCATCGTGATACACGGTGCCGACACCGTCAGCGCCCACAACGCCGGCGGATTCGAGCGGCCCATGTGGACCGAGCACATGGTCAAGCGCCGGGGCTTCCCGGAGATCCCGATTGACCGCTGGGATGACACGGCAGCCAGGGCGGCCATGTGCGCCCTGCCCCGGTCTCTCGCTGGTGTGACCAAGGCTTTGGGCCTGACCGCCGAGAAGGACACGGAAGGCCACAAGCTCCTGCTCAAGATGTGCAAGCCAAAGCCCCTAGTCAAGAAGGAGAGGATCAAGCTGGGCGCGGAATTCGGATGGCCCGAGGAAGAAGTGCAGGCTGCTGGAAAAGAAATTCTATCCATGCTCAAAGTGGACCCTCGCGCACCCCGCTTGCTACGCAGGAGTAGCCGTTTTGCGGCAAGACCCTATCAAGAATTCTACAAATACCATTTCAACCAGGCCGACTTTGAGCGTCTCTGCCAGTACTGCATCCAGGACGTTGAGGTCGAGTATTCCCTGGCCAAGGAGCTGCCGCCCTTGCCCAAGATGGAGCGCAGGATCTGGGCGCTGGATCAGGCCATCAACGACCGTGGCATCCTGGCCGACCTGGCAAGCGTCGAGCACGCCGAAGCCATCATCGAAGAGCATGCTGGTGGGCTGCAGGAAGAGCTGCAGGAGCTGACCGGCGGGGATGTCGGCACGGCCAAGCAGGTCGCCAAGATGACCGCCTGGATGAGCGAGAACGGCTGCGAGATGGAGAGCATGACCAAGCAGAGCGTCAAGGACGCCCTGGCCCTCGATGTCGATCCGGCTGTGCGCCGGGTGCTCGAGATCCGGCAGAGCCTGTCCATGTCCTCGACTGCCAAGCTCGCGGCCATCCGCAATTTTACATGCAGGGATGGCAGGCTTCGGGGCATGTTTTTATACCACGGGGCGGGCACGGGGCGCTGGACGGGCAAAGGACCACAGCCCCAGAACTTCCCGCGGGGTAATCCCGACCTGGACCCGGACACGATCCTGGACAGATGCCTACCTGACCGGGACCCGTCCTGGCTGGCGGACGTTTGGGGCGACCCCATGGATGTGATCAGCTCCTGCCTGCGCGGGCTGTTCGTGGCGGCCCCTGGCCATGACCTGATTGCTGCGGACTATGCATCCATAGAAGCCCGCGGCCTCGCGTGGCTGGCGGGGGAGGAGAAAGTACTGGATGCATTCAAAAACAACCTTGATCTCTACAAAGTATCCGCGAGCGGCATATACAAGAAACCCTATGAGCATATAAACAAGACGGAAAGAGCTGTCGGTAAGACATGCGTCCTCGCCTGCGGATATGGTGGGAGCAAAGGGGCCATGCTTGCATTTGGGGCGGATAGGCTAGGTATGTCTGATGCGGAGATTGTAGATGCCGTAGAAGCTTGGAGAGATACAAACCCCGCCATTGTAAATTTCTGGAAGGAAATTACAAAAGCTTGTGCGACAACAGTGCGGGACAACGTAGAAACCAAGTGCGGGAAGTTGGGGTTTCGCATGCGGGGAAAGTTCCTGCAGATGGTTCTGCCGAGCGGCCGCCCGCTCTGGTATTACGCGCCCAGAATCCAACAGGTAATGATGCCCTGGGGCAAGGAGAAGCTCAGTGTCACCGCCATGACGGTAGACAGTTTGACGAAGCAGTGGGTACGCAGACCACTGGGACACCCCATCTTATCGGAAAATGCCACGCAAGCTATGTGCCGGGATCTCCTGGCCCTGGGTCTCCTGCGCTGCGAAGCGGCAGGCTACCGTGTGATCGGCCACGTTCATGACGAGACCGTGGCCGAGGTGCCAGAGGGCTTTGGCAGCGTCGAGGAAATGGAGGCCATCATGTCGGAGGTGCCCAAGTGGGCGGAAGGGATGCCAATTTCGGCGGAAGGATACAGAGCAAAGAGGTATAGAAAATGAGTGATCTCAAATGTCAATTCTGCGAAAAGGTTGGACCCGACGTGGTCAACTACCACCAGCGCACACAGTACGTCGAAGAGGAAATGAACTGGGTGAACGCCTGCCCGGAGTGCAAACTCATGAATGATGAATATTGGGATGGAATGTGGGCCGATTTGTATGGAGATATCCACAGCGGACTGGGGGTTTAGTATGACACAAGAAACCATTTTCGCATGCGATGCACTGGGAGACCTGTACCGGTATAATGAGCAGCTCCTCTGGGCGAACAAGGAACTGCTGGCGCAGTGTGACTTGTTGGAAGCGGAACTTGCCACGCTGGTGGATGCGGCGAGGCCGGTGGTCAAAGCATGGAAAAATAAGCGCGCCATGCTCGTGCGGCACGGCGAGATGGAACTGAATGGAGAATGCGACGACGTGTGTATCTGCGCTTCGTCAATGCAACTTGACGCGCTGGCCGCGCTGGTCGGGGAGGAGAAATGAAAATAAAATTTGACCGCCAAGAGTATCTGGCTCTCGGAGAAATATTTGAGGTTGGGCAACTCGACGATGTGACATTAGAACTGTCTGAGTTTTCGGATGACATCGAAGACATGGCATATGAACTCGCATACACGAGGTATGAGTTGGCGAAGGCCGAGGCACGTCACAACGCGCTGGTGGAGGCGGTTACGAGACTGCAAAAATTAGACAAGGATAGACCACTCCATCCAGTTACGGATGGACGGCTTATAGACGCCCGCGCCGAGGTGGACCGGCCGATTGAAAGGGGGAGAAGGGGAAGCAGGATGGCAGTTGATATACCAAAAGACATTCTCGCGTATCTCGAAGGCAAAGCTGCGCCGGTTGAGTGTAAAAAAGTCCGTGCCCTCCGTGCCCGCGTGGCGAGGCTAGAAGATGCACTAAAAGCAATACTCGGTTGGAGGGAACTGAGGGGCAAAATTATGTTTCCCATTGAAAGAGTCGAAGACATTGCGCGTACCGCGCTGGTCGGGGAGGAAGGGAAATGACACGCCAAGAACTAATCAACACCCTGCGACAAGGAGCCCCGATCAGCGCCAAGTTGGTGCAGAAGATCATCATCCACCTGGAGATGGCCGGGCACATGGAACAGAACCTCAAATACTACCAGGCCGAGGTCCAGCGCCTCGAAGATGTCCTGGCCGCGAAGGAGGGGTGATGGAGAACCCAAAGTCGATGGTATATAGAGACGAGAAGGCGGACAGATATGTTCATGTACTCTGCGCTGCCTGCCCTCCCCCTGACTTACAGGCTTTAATGAATCCACCCTCGGAGGGTACGATACCCCGCTTTTATTCACTGAAACACGCGGCGGATGCGGGGTGGGCAGCGACCAAGGATATAATGTTTTGTGACCCAAAATACGAGTTTGTCTTCCTCTGCCCAGAATGCGCGAAGGAGTTTCTCAAATGATAATAAACATCACCAAATTGACCGGCGTGGATCTCCTGCGCAAGGCTTGCTCCTTTACGACACATGGGCAGATTGACTCTGTGGTGACGCTCGACAAGATCTACCGCTGCGAGCACTCACCCATGCGAACCCAGATCTTTTGGATCGAGATGCGGGGCATCCCCTCCTTCGTATCAACCCACTTGGTCAGACACAAGATAGGAGTTGAAAGTTTTGTCCAAACCATGCGCGACGACCGGGGCGCGAACGAGGTCGCCAACCGACTGACAGAAGTCAACCACGCCATGCTGATCAACGCGCAGGCCGTCATCAGCATGGCCAGAAAGCGGCTCTGTTTCAAAGCACATAAGGAAACTCGCCTCCTGATGGAGGCCATCAAGGAGATCATGGAGCGAGTAGATATGGATCTCGCCCTAGCCTTGGTTCCAGAGTGTGAATATCGCGGCGGTGTTTGTCATGAACTGAAATCCTGCGGGAGGTACTGATGCCTCCCATCTGTATCATCTGCGGGCTCCCGATTGAAGGCCGGCAGTCACATGCAAAATACCACGGGGGCGCTTGCCAGCGCGAGGTCTGGCGCCGGGAGTCCGAGAGGAAGCGAAAGCTGAAGGGAAAGCCCCCGTGGAAAAAGAAGAGGCCATGCTCAGAGTGCGGCAAGGTGTTCATGCCAAAATCGCCCAGGCAGGGAACGTGTGGGGAAGAGGTGTGCAAGTACGCGAGAAAGAAGCGCCTGGAAAAGCTCCGCGCTGCGGGTGTCTACCAGAAAAACGAGGCCGTGAATGCTTTTGGCGAGGCCCTGATACCAGATCCCTGGGAGCCGCATCTCGAAGGCAATGTTTTGTGGCCCGGTCTGGACATGCTGCCGCCCGAGTGCCGGTCGTGGTATCAGGCTGAGATGATGCCTTTAATGTAAGGAGGACATATGGTAGACGTACACTGCCCGAACTGCGAGCACGTTTGGGAAGATGTGGACCTGTTTGATGAGACGGATATAGAGACGGAGACTGACAAGTTCCGAGACAGGCTTGTCATCAAAGAGGATCTCTTGGCCAGGATGCGCGAAGAGCTGAAGGGCATTGTAGATGAGTGGGACCAAGACCCTTTTCACGCCTTGGTCATCAGGGTCTAGGATAGGCCGGACATCCAGCGCATCCGCAGACTGGTGGAGGAATAGAGAAAAGCCCCGGGGGAAACCTCGGGGCTTTTTTTTTGCGGTGGTGTCGGGCGGGTTGTGGAGCAGGTTGTCACCTCGCACCAGAGAATAGACTTGGCGAGGGTAGCTGTCTCACAGAAAACCAGTAAATAGCCAACGATTTTGAGTAAATGAACGGGCCACGAGTCGCCCCGCAACCCGCCTTTCCCAATCACCTACAGCCTCTGTGTGGTCGATACGTATATCACTGACGAGCAAGTCTGATAATTTTGTGAGAAGTTCCTCTATGCGGTCGAACCACTTTCCTTCAGTGCATCCGTGCTCTACCATTTTTTTAATCCTTAGTGCTATTATGAATAATTGGTAGATGCTTTATTCGTTCGCAGAGTAGGCAAGGCGCGGTTTTATCCGTGTCTTGTAAAGCCTGATCTGGTCGCCTGCTGCGGCTATGTTTGTTTTTAACTGCAACCGCATCGCCCCCGCCAACGCAAACAAATCCTTTGTTATAGTGATAGTTCCATCACTTCCAAGCCGCTCCACGGAATAGCTGACTCTTTTAGTTGTTGACTGATAATTATAAATGCATATCTTACCTTTGATTGTGTATGTGTTTGCTGCTGACGACGTAATAGTTGCAATTGTTTTTAACTCTGTTGCTTCAAAAAGCGTCACAGTTTTATTGCCGGCTGTCCCGATGAACTGCGCATCAACTTCAAACTCAAAAACGTCACCATGTGTCCAGCCCCAAGCATCCCACTGCGGAAGAAGCGCGTCAATCAGCGTTGTATCTCCTGTTGCCAGCACTAAGTTTTGATAGTCCTTCTCTACTGGCAACGTGACTGAATTGACCGCGTCTTCCTCAAACCGGGATATGTTTCTTACATTGTACTGCCACGGCTGTGCGTGTGTAGCCGGATCAACACTGTGCGCGATCAGTACCCCCTTGAGCTTGCAATCCGTAATGGAGAGATCAACAACTCCGTATGAAGAATATGGGGACGCACACCCCCAGAAAAGTGCGCCATTCGCCACAACATTTTTTATTACAGCGTGTGTGAATCCCTGTAGGGTGCTTACATAAATCGCGGCAGCAGTTGGTGGCAGCATAGCTGTAACCCCATCCACGATAAACGACACCCCATTTATGGCTGCTTGTGTTCTAAATATATATGCGCAAGACGGGCATTTTATAGTGAGGTCTTTGAAAATATGGCTTTTGATCTCGTATCCACCCCCACCCATCGTAGCGAAGCTGCTGCAGCCAGCTATGTCCATATGCACATTCTTGAAAATATAGTTGTCTCCCGCAGTCCCGGAGACCCCGACAACGTAAACGTCTGTATTAGTAAGGCCGGGAGCTATGAGCGTTACCCCATCGAAATCGATTCTCTGCGCGTATTCGCCAGCTTCAAGCCACGCCATATTTGAGGTTGCAATCTCCGACGAATCGCACCGCGTGTTCTTGTAGCTTGACGCATACGATCCAGTTTTAATTTCGTACAGCCTGAACGTGCCTGTCGCTACATCCATGTTCTTGCATACAATGTTATCCCATGTCGTGTAGCAGTCTGCGTTCGCGCTGTGTACATGACAGGCTCCATTTATTGTGATGTCATATACCTTGCACCGGTAAAGCCCACTCGTACTTAAGAACTGTGCTTGTATGCCTGCGGGTGCGGTTGACACATCAATGTACAGATCGTGGAATGACGAGTTGGCGCACCAATAGTCTGGCCCATATCCTGCGGGCAATGCTCCTGTGAAATCGTTCTGCTTGGCGATCCGCATACCCGTCATGCTATCAAAAATGGGAGACTCCAAGGTAAGCACGCCAGTTGCAGTATTTACTGACAATACCTTGTTGAGGAGGCTGAACCGGGGCTGCCAATCACTATCAGTGGCCAGCCCCTCAGTTGCAGACGCAATCAGAACTAACTCACCAACGCCGAAAGACTCTGCATCCGCAACCGTGGGTAGTGTGACCGTTCTCCCTGGGCTGATATTGTTCAATGCCTTCCAGTTACGGAGGTAATAAGTTGCGCGATGCACCCCACTGACATAAAAAATATGCGCCGTATTTTCTGCGTTTTCGATCAGAAAAAGCTGTGACATAACACCCGCACCAAAATAGTCCACGTCGGAGTATGGGCGCAGGTTGGTACACCCATAGCGACCGGGAGGAAAATAGAGGCCAAGTTTATTTGCCGAGCAGTACGCAGAGGCGGAATTGATTGCTGTAGTGTCATTCGTCACGCCGTCCCCAACCGCCCCAAAGTCCTTGACGCTCACAATGTCGCGGCTCTTGTCCTGCACCGTCCTCGCTACAGCTACGGTGCCAGATTGCAAGAACCCAACGAGCGAAGACCCCTCGGGGCCCAATAGCGGGCCGACAAGATTGGCGGAAGCCTCGGCAACCAAGGCGGCTGACACTGCTGCGTCCCTCGCCCCAAAAACCTGATTGACCACATTGGCAGGGTCCTCCCCACTGGCTACCCCGACCCGCACCGTGCGACTGATCTCCTCGAGGAGCTGCTGGCGCTCTGCGGTCGCGATGTCCAGCGCGGTCTCGATGACCTCTGGGTCAAACCGCGTACCGGACACGAGGTCCACGTCCTGCAGGAAGTCCAGGAACCTGCGGAGGGTGATCTTCCACCCGAGGGGCAGGGGGTCGCCAACGGTCGGATAGGTCACTGTGCCCCCACTCCCCGCCAGCTCCACGGTCCAGTCACCGACCACCGTGTTGGCCCCGGTGGGGCTCGTTATGGACACCTCGAGATCCCCTGCCTTCCAGACCTTGAAGGCAAAGGGGAATCCGGTCTGGACCCCGTCGCCGTTTAGGGTCGCTTTGGAAACACTGCTTGAAATGGTCATCTATTACCTCCGTGATTTGGGCTTGACAAAGAAGAGATCCCGGACCTCAAATTCCGGGTCCTCCCCGGTCATGTAGTCCCAGATGTTGCCTAGTGTAATGACCGGCTGTTTGAGGGGCAGCTGGAATATATAGCCGACCGCTTCGACGGTAGGCCGCACAGCCCGCTCCGGATCTTCCTCTTCCACGGCCTTGTAAACCTGTCGGCCCCATTTGACCAGAGCGCCGGGCGCTGATGCCGCGGGGGTCATCTGGTAATCGAACCCGCTTTCAATGGCACTGGCGATGTCCTTGACACCCACGATGGTCAGGAAGGGGTAGGTCGCGATCAGCCCCGCGCCCCAGCTCCACCACTCCTCATCATCGTCAGGCCCGCGCCCGGCGATCAGCTCGGCCATGATGGCCGGGAGGAACCAGAGCGCCATGGCGGAACCAGCGGCGGTCGGGATGTCGGACAGGCTCTTGGTCATGCTGACCCGGCGGTACGTCAGGCTGTAGAGCGCGCTGAAGTAGGAATAAAACATGGTGGCCAGACGCTGGAATTCACCTCCACGCTGGACCCGGGCCAAATCCTTGGTCGCACCGGAGCCCTGTGAGATCCTGACCACAGAGTCCGCGTAGGCCACGGCCTTGGCCTCGTCTCCCAGGTTCTCGGACAGGCCCTTCTGGTAGGCGCCCCACCACGTCGGCATATCGACTCCGAGCTGCATGTACCCGATGCCCTTGAAAGAGAATTCCTGCACGCCGCGCATGAAGCTGTCGGCAGTTGTCAGGCCTTTCATGGCATCGCGGACTTCGCGGTCGAAGCTCTTGATGCGGTTGTTCATGAACGTCGATTTGGTCGTGATCTCATCATAGACCTTGTGGATACGCAGGGAATTTCCGTACACATGCTTGAGCCCCACGGTGGACCATTTGGGGCCGATGACGTCCAGCGTCTGGAAGATGCCTAAAGGCTGCGTGATCATGGTCGTGAACTTGAGCCCCATCTGCATGATGGTCGTGCCCTTGCGCGCCCAGCGGGCTGCGCGGTGGAGCTGGTTCATGGGCTCCTGCCTCTCCTGGGCCACGTCCTGCAGCCAGGGCATGAACTCCCTGTAGGCCTCGGGGGACAGCGCGTCCTCGACCATCTTCCGGACCTTGGGCCGCTTCATGATCTTGGCCACTTCCACCACGGCCTTCCTGTGCGTCAGGTCGTGGACCGTGTTGTAGAGGTGGTCAGTGATGACGCCAAGGTCCAGGGACAAGGCCTGTTCTGCGCCTGTGGCAGCGCGCTCTTTCAGATGGTTGTGCTGGGTCATGGCGGCGCCGTAGTTGCGCCCGCCAAAGAGCTGCTTGTCCAGATCCTTCTGCTCCCTGCTGAACGCCGTGTAGTTCAGATCCGTGTCATAGTCCGCCGGATAATACCCACCCTGGAGCACCCCGTGCATGGTTGTAAGAGGCGTCGGCATGATCCGCTCGGGCTCACGACCGGTCAGGTACTTCTGCAGGGCGAAGCTCTCGGGCCGGAAGGAATCAAAGTAGTCCCAAATGTCCTGCACGAATTTCCAGTCCTTGGCGGTGAGCAGCTCCTCTGTCTGGGTCATGCGCTGGAAGAGGGCGTCCAGGTCCCAATCCGGAAATCCCTGCTTCAAGCGCAGGATGTTGCCCTCGTTGCCCATGTTGAGCGCGATGGCCAGGATCTCGGATTTGCGCAGGGAATCATTGATCTCGGGGATGAAAACCCGGTCGCCCATGCCTTTCTTCACGGGCGCGAACAACTGCTGCAGTTTGGCGTGAACGTCTTTTAGCCTTTCACTGCGCGCATTTTCCGCGTCGGCTATGGGCTTGAAGAACATGTTCCACCAGTGCCCCTGGCTCCAGTTGTCCAGATCGAGCAGCATCGCTTCCATCTTCGCGTGGAAGGCGTGCGTTCCTGAGATCATCTTGCGCAGCTTGCTCTTGCGCTTGGACCTCTGGGTGCTGGTCATCTTCCGCCCAGTGGTGGACTGCTCGAGCAGGGCCTCCGCTGCCTCCAGTGCCAGGCGCTGGCCATTCACGAGGACGGTGCGCTCGTTGCGGTCCACGGTCCTGATCGTGTTGACAGCCTGGCGCACCGCATCGAACTGCTCGACGGTCAGATCCTGCAGCGGGACGTACCCGGCGTTCTGTAGGACGAAGGGGTCGAAGTACACGCCGAAATCATTCTCACGCTCGGCCGCCCAGTCCGATAAAGTCGGACGCTCTTCACCCTTGGCCGCGAAGCTCTGCGTGTACGCGGCCCAGGCTTTGTCCTTCTTCTGCTTGTTGTAGGGCATGAGCCCGTACTGGATGCCCAGGCCCTGCAGGAGGTCCTTGGCGTCGGGGAGCATGCTCTTCTGCTTGGCGCCCTTCTTGATGGCCTTCTCCAGTTTCTGGATCTGACCCCGGAGCTTCATCGACTCCATGAATAGCGCATGGTTCAGCAGCTCCTCGCGTTTGGCCTTGAGCGCGTCTGCGGTCCTGCCGGCCTTCTTGGCATCGCGGGCACGAATTGCCGCGTTGCGCTCGGCGCGTGCGAACTTTTGGTATTTCGTGGCGCTGCTCAGAGGCATCGACCGTATCGTCTGCCGGGCCACTTCCCGGGCAGCGGCCGCGTCCAGAGCCCGGGCCCGGGCGCCCTGACGTTTGGACGACTGCTCGGCCAGGATGGTGAACTCGGCTACCAGCAGGGCCAGGCGGTCCTCATTGTGGTAGGCCTCGTCTGCCGCGACGACGGAGTCAGCATCAAGCATGCCGCGCAGGATGGTCTGCCTCTCTGCCTCGACGCGCTGGTCCACAGCATCCTTGAGGGCCTGCTGTTTGCTCGGCGCAGCGGCCATGTCGAGAAGCATCTCGCGCGCGCTGTCGTATCCGTTCTGTGCCGCGACCACGTTGGGGTCGAGGTCACCGCCGACCTTCACCGCTTTCCACTTCTTGCTGATGGCCTTGCGGGTCTCCTCCCCTACCAGGTAATCGATCTCGGACAGCTCAAAGCCACCATTCCGGGCCGCCTCGATGGCGGTGTAGACCCGGCGGGCTTCCACCTCTGCTCGCAGTTCCTCGGCCAGGGCTTTGCGGCCGCCTTGCGATTTGATGTAGGCCTCGGTCAGCCTGCGCAGCCTGGAGTCGAAAGAGGCTTCCTGCGCCTTGTCGCGCAGGCGCTTTAAGTCCGCGCGGTCTTTCTCGCTCATCTGGTCGGCCTGGTCGAAGAACGGGCGCTGCGCGGCATAGAAGGCCTCGACCTCCTGCATCTCCTGCTCGGTCGCGAAGAGCCTGTCGAAGATGGGTTTGAGATCCGGATTGAACTCTGTGCCGCTGGCCGCAAAGATGTTTTCGACTTCCCGGTAGATGCCTTTTAGCCATTCGGCGTATTTGGCGAACAGACCGCGCAGGCCAAGGGATGGGGCCTCGCCCTTGGCGAAGTAGGCTTCCAGGTTTCGCGACCACTCCTCGTGGGCCTCGCGGCTGATCGGGCCATCGCTGGGCAGGCGCAGGGCTGCCTTGGTTTGTGACCACAGGTCGACCATGGCCTGGGGCGCGTCGGCCTTTAAAGCCATGTCGCGGATCATCTCGAGGTAGAGGTGCCCCGTCTCGTGCAGGAAGCTCGACTGATTGGCTTTCTCGAAAAGCTCGATCAAAGGCTTGCCGGACGCGGTCTTGAAGGTGAAAGCCGCCTGGGGTTCGCCTTGCTGCTGCAGGAATGCCTTGCTACCATAAGAATCAACATCCTTACCTTGCATCCTCGCAGAGTCGAGAGAACCAGCACCGTTTCGAAACAACGCATCCAACGGGCGTGCTTTTATAGCGTTGGCCATCGCGGCAACATTTCGCCAAGCAGACAGCGCGGCCTCGTTTGGTAGAATGCCGACTATGCCCGTGGCATTGGTGCGGTGGAAGCTCTTCAGCACCTCGCCAAGTCGGTCGCCGCGCAGGCGAGACATCTCCGCGGGGTCCAACGGGAGAAAGCCAATAGGCACGTTGTTGTTTGAAAGAAGGATGATACCCGACTCGGCTCCACCTGTTATTATGCTGATGTTGCTTTTGATGTCTTCTGGGCTGCTGACTGGGCCAAGCCCCCGCACCTTGTCGGCCTTAACAAACAGCCGCTGAACAACAGGGACTTTTTTCTGTTTGCCTGGGGGTGGGTAGGGCTGGTTGTTGCCATACTCATCGCCGTAGCCGCTAGGGGTGACCGCGATAATGCCACCATAGGACAAACCAGAACCTTCGTTGATGGCCCTGGTATTTTCGGAAAGACCACGATCTGCGGAGGACAGCACAGCAGTTTCAGCAGGGTGATTGTGTACCAGATAAAAGCTCTTGGCGCCCTCTACGTCCTGGATGGCGCCGAGCAGGGCTCTGTTGTCAACTTGTGTGCTGTCTATGTTCCCTATGGAATGGGATAAGATGGCGAGCGGTTTCCCGTTCTTGTCGAGGACCAAAGCAGAAAGTTGTTCCTGTGGAGCGTCGGAAAGAAAAGACATTGCGACAGCCGCTTGGCGCGGACTGACTACTGCGGCTGGGACGCTTCTTTTTTCTGTGGACCTGATTTCGACAAGTCGGGCACCGGGTAAGGGGCGCATTCCTCGTTCTTCGGGGTAAACACCTTCTCCTCCCCGGGCGGATACAGAATCTTCTCCTCGGTCTGCTTTTTCATAAACCACCTCTTTTTCCTTGACGATACCACCGGGGCCGGGTTTGTCAATACCCAGCTCGTTCTGGTTCAGCGTCTGGCTCTGCACCAGATCCACTGGCACGGCAGCGTGGTCGCCCAGGAGCACGACCACACCCTTGGGTGCCTGGGCGCGGGGCACGAAGATGCCGTCGAAGCCAGCGTCGATAATGGAGGATTCAAGATTGTTGAAGGACACATTCGGGTCGGCCATCTTGTCCGCATACGCGGCGGCGGCGAGCCCAAGCGGGTCCTCGTCGACGTTGTACACGTTGTTCAGATTGACGGCGTGAATGTTCGAGCCGACGCCCGGCTCTGGGCGGATGCCTTCGCCGGTGTCAACATAGAAATGGATGCGCTGGGAGAGACGGGGGTCGGAAGAAAGGGCGAGGCGCCGGGCCTCAGACCCTTTTATTCCTGTTCCGTAGAAGTGTCCGGAGAGGGACTCGCGGGGTTCTCTGGAGTAGTGGATTCCAAGGACGGAGCTTCCTCCGGCCTTTTGTTCCCCGTAGCTTGCTCGAACCGGTCCCACATCGCTGACTCGTAGGACTTGTGGGTCTCTGCCTCGAAGGGAGGCAGGGAGCTGCTGGAAGGTTCTGCTGTCGGTGTCGAGGGCTTCTCGGAGGAGCCTGGTCGCTTCGCTCCGAAGATTATCCGCCCGCCCTTCAGCGGATGGTCGTCCGGAAACGGCTTGTGTCCTAGATACGCCATAATCGTACTCCTTTTTGTCTATGAAAGCAGAGAAGGCATCGCCAGAAGTGATGTCGAATTCTCCGCCCAGGTGTTCATTTATTAACCTGGCGAGAACCCCCGTGTCAAGGTTCGAGAAGTTCAAAACGACCATCTGGCCGTTGGCCGTGGTGTGCCCGCCGACCAATTTCTCGCCGTCCTGCTCCAGCTCCCAGAGCTTGTCATAGAGGGCTTCCACTTCCTTCGCGCCAAAGCCCTCGGGAAGATTTATGGTCACCGCGCCCACAGGCTGCGTGCCCACGACCTGCGTGTCGGACACGACCATCATGCTGTCCTGGGACAGGGCGAAACCCAGCGTCTTGGCTGCCGTCACCAGCAGCTCGGGGCGATCCAGGAGAAGAGCCATGGGGGGATTTGTCGCGCCCATGTACCCGCCGAGCTGCATATCAAAGGCGCCGGATACGCCAAGCTCCTTGAGGACCTGGGGCACGATGGCGGCCGCCACCTTCTGGCTGATATCCTGCTTCATGTCCTGCGGCAGTGCGTCCCATTCGGAGGTGAGCTGCGCGTCATTCGGGTCTGGAGCCACCTCGAAGAAGACACGCGTCTGTGTGGAAGGCGTGGCGCCAGCTGGGCCCCTCGCGTCGATGGCTGCTTGCGCGGGGCCGGAATAGGTGCGCCGGACTTCCTCGGTAAAGGGCACCGTGGACCAGCTCGGGGGTGTAACCCCTTCCGCCAATTCAAAGATCTCTTTCTGCGCCTGGTCCTGCTCGATCTCGCCGCTCTTGTAGCGCAGCCAGATGTCATTGGCTGCAGTCTTCATGCGGCTCTTTTTGGCGGCCTCGAAGAGCCCGCGCACTGCTTCCCAGGTAATGGACTGCATCTCTCTGGGCAGGAGACCTCTTTCCTTGGCCGCGCGCTTGTAGGCCTCGAGGTAGAGGGGATACGTCCCGTTCATGCCCGTGACATTGGAAGACGCGGACCCCGTGCCGCCGAAGGCCTGCAGGACTTCTGTGTCCGCTGCAGCCAGAGGGCGCAGCAGCGCGGCCGCCACGGCGTGTGTGTCGCTGGTCGTGAAGCCCAGAGGGCTGGCCGGGTCAAAAAGGTTGTTGTAAAAATTACGGACCTTGTGCTCTTTGCCAATCTGGTAATAGACATTTTCGGCCCGACCATCGAGCAGGATGGAAATACCCTTGGCGATGGTCGAATAGGACTTCCAGGCGTTGGTCGCATCGTTGCCAGAATTTGTCTGGGCCAGACCCGCCGCGCCGCCCTCGGGGGTCAGGACACGGTAGGCCCGGCTGTTGTGTGTCTGGTCGTAAACGCGAACCCATCTTGCGGCCACGTCGGGGCGGTCCAGCAGCTCTTCCAGCGTCTTGCCTTTGGCCTCGGCCATGATGGCATCGCCTTCTGCGATCCGGTCAGCCTCGGCCGTCATGGCGTCGTCCCAGCGAAAGTCGCGCATGCCGAAGACGATGTCGGCGATGCGCTCGGCCTGGCTCATGTTGGGGAACCATCCGTTCTGTGGGGAGAGGACAGCAATGGTCGCCGCGCCCTGCATCTCGCTGATACCATATCTTTCTGCCCACGCCTCGATGGTCTTCCTGCCGCCATCGTACCAGCGCTTGGCCCTGGCGCGCATATCGGGGTCCATGGCGTCATGCAGAAAAAGAAGGTTACTCACAACGTGGTTGACGAAGGCCTCGGCCTGCGCGGCGGGGGTCTTTGATCCCTTGCCCGTCAGCTTGCGCATGTTGGGCAGGGCCAAGAGGGCCTTCATGTTCTTCTCAAGCGTCTTGACGTCCGACAAGGCCACGTTGAAGTCGAGCGTCAGGACCTCGTTCAACGGATCCTCTGTAGACTTCACTGCCGAGGGCAGGCGCGTCGAGAGTGACTGATTCAAAATCCGCGCATCGCCCGGGTCAAACGTACCGCGGTTGTTGACTGACTTGATCTGGGTGGGGTCTGTTACGAACCAAGACATGCCCGACTGATCATTCGGCTCATACACCCGCACCGAATCGTAGCCCCGCTCTTTCATGCGGCGCACAACTTCCGGGTTGTCCAGATGATCCCATTCCATCTGCCCGTCCGCAAAAACCTTGTCTATCCAGTCCCCGTTTTCATCGAATTCAGTGCGGGATAATCCACCATTGAAATCGATGTACCGGTTCCCGTCCGCTTCGTACGCGGCGGGCTCCAATATATAGAACAGATCATCCCAAGCCTTCGCCACGGCGTCCTTTTCTGATTGAGGGCTGTTCGAGGACACCGGCATGTCGTTGGGGTTCACGAGAGGGTTCTTTGCTGACAGGTAGAATTCCGCCACGTTGCCACCATAGGACTCCGCGTCCTCTTGGCTCAGGGAGAAAAATACCCCTTGGGATTCAACGTCCTGCTCGGAAAAAGTGGTGTACCTCTTGGTCTTCCTTCCTGTCTCGAAAGCGAAGTCCGAGCCCATTCGGGCCTCGGTCCCGTGGTAAACAACCAACGGTTTCCCGCTATCATCCACCACCTTGGACTCGCCAAACCACCTCTTGAAATACGGCGACTCCGTGCCCATCTCGGCCCACAGTCTCCCAGCCTCTTCGATCTCTGCCTGATTCTCGACACCAGCATATGCCGCGCCTTGCTGCAGGGTCTGCTCGTCAACAGCAGGCTGCCCGCCTCGCATGACCTGCGGCCCGTAGACCTGCCACAGCTCGGCTGGCGTGACATTGTTCATCCTGGCCAGCACGCCAAACGTCGCAGCGGTCATCCGCGCATCAGCCCGCGCGGCGTCGTTGACCAGGCCTACCTTCTGCCTCGAGGCCAGCAGCTCCTCCTGGATGGCCTTGACCTGCGTCTCGTATTCGCTGGTGGTCACGCGATCCTCTTTGAGCATCTGCACGAGGCGTGCCGTCTCGGCCTGGAAATCCTTCTGGGCCTGCACGGCCTCATTGCGGGTCAGCCCATCCACGGTCAGGCGCCGGTCGTTTGCAAAGCGCGCTGCGAACTCGGGGTTTGAGGCCACGACCTTGGCGTAGGTGCCGAGCGGGATGACCAGATCCTGCCCAGTGGTCAGCGCGGCGTCGAACTGATCCATGCTCACGCCGAGCTGGTTCAGCGTCTCGCTCATGCCCTGCAGGTCCGATTCAAAATTGGATGCTACGGCAGATGCAGGGACATAGATATTCTCGATCTGCCCGCCCTGCTGGATCGTCTCGACCACTTCCTGCAGGATGAGTGGGTCAAGCTGACCCAGCTTGGACTGCACGATGTTCTGGGTCAGGGTGTCGAGGACCTGCTGCTCCTGATCGGCTCGCTGGGTGATGATCTGCTCACGGGCCGTGTGCGCGATGTTCACGCCACCACCAAGGAGGAAAGAGGCCGGGATGACGTCAATGTTCTCAAAGCTCTTCCAGACGTTCTCGACCGTGGTGTCATAATCGTCGCCCCTGGCCAGGGAGGAGAAGAAGGCGCCGAAGGGCTCTTCCGCATACTCGGTCAGGGCTTCTGTCGTACCAGCCACAAAGAACTTCCCAGCGCGCTGCAGGAAGGTCGAAGCGAGCTTCTTGGACAGGATGGCATCCAGGCCCAGCTTGTTCAGCACCGCGACCACGGGGACCATGGCCTGGGAGGCCAGAGCGGCCCGGTCAGGGTCCACGCCCTCCTCGATAAGCTCCTTGTACTGGCTCGCGCCCTCCATCATGCCACCCACAAAGCCGCCCAGCAGGTTGCTGCCAGACAGCGCCGCAGAGGCGATGACAGGCGCCAGGGAGGCGGCCGCATCGCCCGCGTTCTGGAGGAGCCATTGCGGATCTACCATATACTGCGGGTTATCGATGAGCCGGCCGCGCAGTTCCTCGGGCAGGCCCAGATATTCGTCCTTGTAGTCCTGGATCTCTTTGCTGCTCGACAGCGCGAAATCCCGGATGTTTCCGAACAAGCCCCCATACGTCAAACCTGGGATGGCTTCCAGTCCCTTGGACGCGCTGTCCAGCGTACCTGCTACCAGACCCAGAGTGTTGTAGGCAAATTCACCGATGGTCGGACCGAAGCGCAGCCCCACATCCAACGCGGTGCCCGCCGTCGCGATGCCCTTCTGGATGGCGCGCTCGATCTCGGCCAGGGTGTCCACGTCATCAGCCACGGCGGCCATCTTGTGGGGGCTCTGGTGGATGTAGGCGCGAAGGCCCGGAGCGCCAACGAGGCCCGCATTCATCTTCTCGACGTCCGCTTTGAGCAGGACCTCATCCCGGTTCCGGCTGACCAGTTCCGGGTCGAGCCCGGCGTCACGACCGAGCTGGATGTCCTGCACGGCGGTGTAGGGGTTCAGCAGCTTGGCCTGCTTGGCCCGGGCGTCCGGGCGCAGAGGTTCCATGCCGGGCGGGTAGAGGTCAGGTAGATCCGGGGTAAAGACATTCTTGGGCTTGGGGTCCACGATGCCTGTCGTGGGGAAAAGATCTGGAAGCTGCGACATCCTCGCTCCTATGGTTTGGGCAGTTTATCGATACCCTGTTCGAGCAGTCTTCTGTGGTATGCACGGATGGCCAGGTTGGTGTCACCTTCAAATTGCCCCGCCCACGCCTCGCGCAGGGCCGGGTTGGCGTCGAACTTGGCGCGGATGGCCGTAGCGGTGTCTGTATCCGTATCCGGCAGCCAGTCAGGATCTGCGAGGCTCTCACCAAAAGACACGTCCTTCCCATACCCGAACCAGCTCCCGCCCTTCTTCTCGCCGTCGAGGACCCAGATGTCCGCGAGTTTCTGCAAGTAGGTCGGGTCATCCGCCCGGTTGGTATCGGCCACTTTGCTTTCCGCCCACCGCTTGAACTCGAAAAGTTCGCGCTTCTCGCTGTCTTTAAGCTTGATGGGCGTCTTGCCGTCGTTGACCACGCCTTTGGCGGAAAGCCATACGTTCTTGAGATCCGCCTCCGTGGTCTTCTGCTTGCCGCCGAGGCTGCTCTCCAGGCGCTTCAGATCCTGGGCGCCGACCTTGGCAGCGGCGGGATCTTCGCGCAGGGCTCCAGGCGTTGTGACCTCCGCATACTGGATCTTCTCGGCCAGGGTCTCATATGCCTCCGGATTGGTCCGGAACCCGATGCCCGCGAAGGAGGAGTATTCCTTGTAGCGCCTGACGGCAGCATTCTTGACCGGGCCTTCCGGCAAACCCTGCACATATTTGTACTGGGCCATGAGGTCGCCCTCCAGGCTGTCCACCTGATCCATGGCGCCGTAGATGGCTTCCTGCCGGGCGGCGGTCTGCTCGGCCTTCCGGCTGGCATACAGCGCGTTGAATGTGGACTTGGCCACGCGGCGCACATCGAGGTCCTCGACGTTATCCATCAAATATTTCTGAGTGCCCTGCTTGTCGTAACCCTGGGCGAGCAGCATCTCGGCCAGGCTGTCGGCCTTGTCTGCCACCTCGGCCGGGCGCAGCGCGTCCATGACCTTGGCCTTGTCCTCACCCGTCATGCGGTCGTCGCCCATGATCTCACGGGCCACCCCGTACTGGCCCTGCTTGACGTAGCGCAGCGCGACGTTCTTGACCGTGTCCGACTTTCCAAGGCGGGTCAGCTCCTCGGTCTGCTCGGGGGAGAGGCCGCTGTACTGAGCGGCCAGGCGCAGGTTCTCTTCCATCCGGGCGATGCCTGCGTTGACCTTGTCGGCGTCGGTGAAGTTAAGCAGCGCGTAGTCCGCTTCCTTCTTGGCCACAGACTGGTAGGTATTGATCAGGTCCTTGCGCCGCTCTGTCGATTCGTGCCGGGCCACGCTGACCAGGGACTCCCGCGAGACCGGCATGACCTTGAGCCCAAAGACTTGCTGCTGCGCCGGCGTCAGGCCCGCGGAGACTTCACGCTCCAGCTCCAGGAGCTTCTCCTTGGCTTCCTTGGTCAGACCCTGAGCAGATCCGCCGAGGCGGCCATAAGCTCCAGAGCCCGGGGAGCCATCTCCGACGAGGTAGTTGCTGACCCTGTTGTGGTAATCGCCATAAGCTTTGGTGACCGCCAGCTCGTCCTCTTCCTTCTTCATGCGGTCAGCAGCTGCCAGCATGTTCCGGCCGAGAGTGTTGATATCACTGCCGAGACCCTGCAGGGCTTTTGCATCCCCGCCGCCGAAGGCTTCGATAGGGGCCTGCAGGCTCTGCTTGGGCGCGCCCATGCTGACGGACTTCTGATCGAGTTTGCGCTCGTAAACTGGTATTCTAGACATCCATCCTCCTACAGGCCGGAAACGCGCCCGCCGCCCATGTTAAAACCGCCGCCGGTTCCGGTCGAAGTGCCCCGCGCGCCACCGACATTAAAGCCGGAAGTCTTGCTGCCAAGACTCATGAACCTCATGCCCGCCTGCCCCGCGCCGGAAATAAGAGTGCCCGCTGCGCCAATGTAGGGGTTGGTCTTGGACATCCCGAAAAGCTTGCCCTGCGCCTGGTAGTTGGTGCCCTGTATCCTGGCGCGCCAGGCTTCCATCTGGCCCTCTTCAAGCAGGGCCATGGCGTCCAGCTCGCCCTGATGGGCTGTGTCGAGGGTCAGGTCCAGGAAGGACCCGGAGTCAACGACCGCACCGGAAGCGCCCATGCGAGCGCGCTGCGCCCCTATGGCGATGGCGGTCCTGCGCCTCTGCGCCTCCGCATTCTTCTGGCCCTGCTGCTCTGCGTACTGGGCTTCCATCTCGGCGGTGCGCGCGTTGTTGTTCGCGACCTTGGCCTGGTAGTCCGCCTGCGCGTTGGCCGCTTTGGCCTGCTGCATCTGGCCATAAGCCGATACGGCCGTCCCGGCCAGGGAGGTGGTCAACGCTGCGATGGCCAGAGTCGTTGCTGTTATCTCACACATGCTTCCTCCAGAATCTACGAAAGGGATGGCCAAAAGGGGCAGTCACTATTTCATCACAGGAAAAGCCGAGCCATTTGAGCCACCGAACAGTTTTTGTGTTTGTCACGTCTACAAGATTTTCAAGAGATCCATACTCCTCGAGCAGGGTGTCTATGATTCTCCGAGACTCCTTGGCGAATGCATACCAGACGTCTTCAAGCCTGTCAGTCCCTAGGAGCCACACTATGCCCCCGGGGTCAACCAGAGACTTGGCCATAACACCGCCTATCGCAAAGACTTCGCCGTCATGCTCTCCCACGAAGGAAATGTCGGAATATAGCAGCCCATCCCACAGTGCAGCAGTCGGGCCGCGCCCCGTGGAGCGGAAACATTCTCTTACGTCCACTTCGCGCAGGCCTCCCTTGAGCAAGGACTCGACGTCCTTTTGCGTTGCGGGCCTAACCTTCATAGGACACATCCAGCATGAGCGCGACGATGGTCATGGGCAGCGGCCTGTCCTGCGCGATCACCACTGAGGTCTGGGACGTTGTCTGCGTGTCCGGAATGAATTCCAGATCCCCCGTGAAGGGAGGGACTGGGTCGCCCCAGGTTTCCGGGGGATAAGGGAAGTCGAAGAGGCGATCCTCTGCAGAGCCGAACTGCCCGCCCACGGTGTCGAGGACCCGGATGCGGGAGAGGCCAACAGTGCGCAGGCGCCCCAGCGTGGTGCCCTCCCGCGTGTCCGTTTCAAACGGCATGGGGGACAGGACCGACGTGTAGGGCAGTCCGACGTGTATGGTGCTCGCCGGGTAGGGGAGAGTAAGCCCTCCGCTCCCACTGACCGTCAACCCTTCCACCGGGGAGCCGTCCGCGAGAGCCACGACCGCCATCCCGGCCAGATGGCCCAGCCCGGTCAGTGTGGATGCTGGCACCCCGTAGTAGGAAAGCCCACAATCCACGAAGAAGGCTTCTTCGATGCCCTCAGACGACACCCATTTGTGGGTCATCAGTTCGAGGAAATATTTGGTCACCCCGCCTATGGTGCGCTTGACCACGAAGAAGGTCTGCTCCTCGAAGGCACCGGCGATGGTACAGGTGCTGCGATACTGACCCTGCGTGTCGTGCTGTGACCAGGCCCAGATGTCGTGCTCTTTCATGTACGTCAGGGCGAGGAACGCACCGTCAGACCGCACCACCCATATGATGGAATTTGGGGCCTGCTGGTAGGACCACTGCCGGATGGTGTAACCCTCGAAAAGGTGCGGGGCCAGGATGGTCAGGTCGTTGCCTGCGTATCCATCCTTCTCGAGGGAGAAGAACAGGTCGCGCACATGGGCGCCCTGCTTCTGGACGTGCAGGACCGAATTGCCGATAATCAGCGGCGGGATCTTCGCGCTGCCCCAGTAGGACTGCTGCTTGACCTGGATGTTGCTCGGAGTGATGGCATCATTGCCTCCACTCGCCTGGTACTCGGCGGAACCTGTGCCCAGTAGTAACTCGCCAAAAGAGGCCATCCAGTTTATGGCGTCAATGGAGCCAGATGCAATGGTGAAATCATACGGGTCGTCCTCGAGGAGCGGAGTGCGCTTGAAGAAGCCGGTGAAGTTCCCAGTCTGGGAGCCGTAGAAGGTTTGAGGGCTTTTCGCGGCCGCGCCGATCACCAGACGCTGCTCATGGAATCCCACCAGCCCGGGGTGGTTATCCCCAGAAAAAGGGTTGCCCTGCGAGGTCGGCGTCTTGCTCGTCTGCGCCACATACTTGGAATCCACCAGAGATAGCGCCGGGGCTTGAATGATGCCGATCAGGCCGAAGTATCCACCCTCCTCCCGGTATATCAAGTACTCCAAAGCGCCCGCCAGCGCAGTGACCGTGATCGTGACCTTGTCCCCCGCGACCCAGTCGCTGGGATGCCTGGCAGTCACGGTAATGGCCGCGGAGGCGTAGGAGTTCTCCCCCGCGGCATTGACCGCCACGGCCTTGTACCTGAGAGGGAAATCAGCCGCGGCAGCGCCAGTATCTGGCCCGGCGGTCCAGACTGCCGAGGCTATTGTCGGCGCGGCGACGGAGGGGTCGAAGGTCACCGTGTCCAGGGAAAAAGTGATGGACGTCAGGCGGGAGAGCTTGCGTAGCGCGTGGCTCGGGTGGGCCAGGAAGACCACGTCCCCGCTCTGGGCGTATGATATCTCAAGAAGTTGCGCCGTCGTGTAGGGTGTCACCAGCTCAAAGGGCTTCCCGTCCAAGACGTCCAGAATGAATCCGCCGGCATTGGCGAAGCGCACTTTCAGATTGGTGAAGACCAGCACCAGGCACTGGGACGGATCACTGGAAAACTGAAAGGGGAGCAGGACAGCGTCCTCCCCTAGATCCTCCAAAAAATAAGTGCCGGGCCTGCGTCGGGCGTTGCCGTGCAGCTCGACCAGAAAGTTCTTCATGGTCTTGCAGGCCGGCTTGTACTTGGCCAGGTCGTACCTGGCAGACAGGGATTCCGCGATCTCGCCCGTGACAAAGCTATTGAAAGGAATCTTCATCCTCTGCCCCCTGTGCGTGACGTGATCCAAGAGATCTCTTCCTCTTCCGGGGCCTCACCTTCCCTGTAGTCAGACAGGCGCGCCATCTGGATGGCCCTGTCGTAGAGGGCTTCCAGCTCCTGGACCTTCTGCGGATTGTTCTTGAGGATCGGGGTGGCGATGTCGGCGGCAAGGCGCCGGGCCACCGCGCGGGTGAAGTGCGGGTCGAAAAGTTCTGTCACGGTCACGATGGCCGTGTATTTCAGATAGACCACAGGGTCATTGGCCAGGATCATGCGTGATGCACCATCCTCACCGAGAGCCACATCGAATTTCAGTTCATTGCCCGCAGGGTCGATGAGTGTGTGCGCGTGGGCCACATCCACGGGCAGGGCGTAGGCATAGTGGAAATCCGCAGTGAAGGCTTCCGGCAGCGCGATGCTCGCCAGCCGCTTGCGCTTTTGGGCAAAGTTCCAGCGATGATCACGCAGGCACATCTCGACCGCGAGGTCATAGTACTGCGCGGCGTATCTGGCCTCGGGCCGGTTCTCTGTCAAGGCAGCGATGGGAGGGGAGCCGAGCCAGCCAAGTGCCAGATTACATATTCCGATTTTGGTTGCCATCTCGTCTCCCTAGAAAAAGAGGGGCGCTAGGCCCCTCTTCGTGGTTTAGAGGTCATCGTCCTGCACGCCCTTCTTGCCCTTCTTGGCAGGAGCGGGGGCGTCTTCCAGGATCTCAAGGTGGGTCGCCGTTTCGAGGTCATATCCTTCCAACTTGCGGCCTTCAAATTCCTGGCCGGCGGTGTAATAGACACCGTCAAAAAAGCAGTCTTCCAGAGCGCGATACTTGGACATAATTCAAACTCCTTTAGGCGACGACTCTGCCCGCGTTGATGTACTGGCCAGCTTCGTAGCTGTCCTGCTCTTCACGAACGAGAGCTGCAGTGACACTGCCAGCGGTCGCGCTGAGGCCGACGACGGTGTAGACCAGTTTCAGCCAGGGCTTGGTCACGCTGCGGGGCAGAATGCGCAAGCCAAACTTATACCCGGCAACGAGAGACGCGAGGGCGATGGCCCCGGTGTCCCCGCCAGGGACGGTCGCGTAGGTGCCGCCCTCGGTGTCGGACTGCTGCAGTTCGACCTGGAGGGAGGTAAGGGTTGCGAAGGCTGCATTGACACGGATGTCAATGAAGATGGGGTCCATCTTGCCCGCGAGCTTGAGGCCACCGAGGTGGACCTTCTGGGCGCTGTCTGCGGTAGCGGTGATGGCCTGCTTGTCCGAGAACATGTTGAGAGCGTCAAAATACATGGTATGTCTCCTTTAAAGGGGCCTTTCGGCCCCTGATCAAGATTAGGACAGGGCGGTCTGCGTGGACAGAATCGCGTCACACTGGCGCACCGGGCGGCCATGCAGGAACGGGACGTTCTTGCTGTTGAACAGCTCACCGTACATGAGCTGCACGTTCCCCGCGTCGGAAGCCTGCAGCTCCAGGGCGGTCATCACGTCCTGGTTGCAGTACCACGTCAGGCGGTTGCGCTTGGCGGTAGGGATCTTGTTCTTGGCCTGGATGGTCAAGCGATGCAGATCGACGAAGCCGGTTTCGCCCTTGGCGAGGGTCAGCTTGGTGGTGTCGATGTTGCAGATCCGGACCACTGCGCGCCAATCGCGAACGGTCAGGCCCACGTTCCATTCAAACAGGGTGTCGACAGAGCGGAAGGGGTTGCCGCTCGCGTCCAGGGTGTCGTTCTCGGGCAGGACACGCATGGACAAACCGGCCTTGGAGTCCTTGGGGAAGATGCCGTGCACGTCGGTTCCGCCCCAAACGATGCCCCACATGTCAGTGCATTTGGTGCCGGACCCTGCGGCGTCTACGACGCCGGGGGAGCTCTTCAGCGGGTAGCGCATGTCCAGCCCGTTGAACTCGTCCACGTTGGTGTTGGAGTTGCCGTAGAACAGGGTCGTGGCCAGCTTCTGGCGGAAGGCCTCGAGGAAGCCCCGGTCTTCCTGGGCGCGGTAGGACGCAGCCTGGGAACCATGGAGCTGGAGCAGCTTGACGTCGATGGTGTTGCGGGCTTCCATGAGCGCGCAAGCGTCCTTGACCTGGCTGATGCCCGTCTTGGAGCGCGGAACACCCTGGTACAGCCGGCGCCAGTAAATGGTCGGCAGGCTGGTGCGGATCACAGACTTGTGGCCGTCGGTCTGGTTCGCTTCCATCCAAGGGATGTCGTCGTTGATGGAATTGTCCTGGTCCATGAGTTCGATGACGTCATGGATCTGTCCGCTGTCTTTGAAAAACTGGCCCCACTCAGCGAGGGTCCGCACAAGAGTATCTGCCATTTGAATTCTCCTCTAAAAATTACTCGGGGTTGGAAGGCCCCATGCCATCTTTGCCATAAAGGCGTTCAGGGACTGGGGCTGGCTTGCCTTTATCATTCTGGCGCTCTCCAAAAACCTGATCCTCGCCCATGGCCGCGTGGATTCGGGCCAGGAATTTGATCACGCCGGGGTGGTCTCCGAAGCCGGAAGTCTCGAGGAGCTGGATCATCTGCCCAGCCCCATCGAACTTGCGCAGAGCGAGCTGTGCTCCCTTCACCGTGGAATCGAACTTGTCGCCGCCGAACTCCTTGTCGGTCTTGATCTCGTTCACCCACTCCTTGCGGGTCTGGAGGAATACCTCCTGTTGCTCTGTCTGGTTCGCGATGTGCAGATCGATGGCGGCCTGCGCCTGCTCCTGGGTGTACCCCGCGGCCTTGAACTGAGCTTTCACGCCGTCGAGCATGCCCTTGTCGATCTCGATTCCTTCAGGGAGGTTGAAGTCAGCGTAAGCCTCGGGAGCCCCCGCGGGCTTTTGCTCATCCTGTACTTCAGCCTTCTGCTCCTGGGTGGGGTCTCCACCAAGAAGCGTGTCAGCGCCGGTCTGTTCCGGAGCTTTTACTTCGCCACCGTCCGCGCCCGTGTTATCGTTGGCAGTGATGATCGTGTCTTCAGCCATGGAAATTCTCCTTGGAATGTTGTTTCAGTATGACCAGGGCGTCGGGTCTTGCCTCTGTAAGGATTTCGACCACGGCGGCTCCGATCTGTCTCATGCCTTCATGCCTGTAAACGTCCGCGTTGTTCGCGTAGCTCACCTTGAAATATCTGCTGGACTCGATGAGCCAGCACAGCAGCGTTCTGTGGTGCGGGCTGTCCATCATGGTCGAAAGCGCGGAGAGCAGCTCCTCGCGGATGCGCTCGTTGTCCTTGTCCCGTTTGGACTGCGCGACTACATCGTCGCCAAAGATCTCTTCCATCACACGCCTCCGAAGGAACCGAGGAGAGCGTCAAGAGCAGACTCTTTTTCGCCCCCTATTTGGGTCTCGGAAAGGTTCTTGGCGGACTGAGCCATTGGCCCCATGGCCGCCATCTGCTCGGCCTGCTGCGCCTGGGCCATCTGCTGCGCCCTCTGCTCGCGCATCGCATCCCTGTCTTCCTGGGCGCGGAGCATATCGGTCTCAAGGCCCAGGTAACCAGCGTACCCATCCGCCATCTTGTCCGTGTCCACGGCGTCGAGCAGATCCGGCAGCACCTGGCTGTAAGCGCCCACGAAGCCCATGAACTGATCGACAGCCGAGGTCGAAACCATCTTCTGCGCCTGGGCCAGGAGGCTGACAAACTCGACCTTGATCTCCTGCCCTTGAACTTCCAAGGGGGGCTCGGGCATCATGTTCTGCTCGGTCATCAGCTCCCAGGTCCGGTCGATCATGGGCATGAAGAGCTCGTCGTGCAGGCGCTCAAGGACAGGTCCAAGGAGAATCAGCTTCTCCTCTTCCCGCGCCGCTATCTCCCGCGCCGTGACCTGCCGGCGGTCAGATCCCATGAGCATCTTGAACAGGTCATTATAAAGACCACTTTTGATCTCATTTTTTAGGTCTTCAAGGGCCATCATCACACCCTGCGTATCGGGGCGGATCTGCAGCAGCGGGTAGATTGGCTGGTTGCTGCCCTGCATGTCATAGACGTTCTCGGCACCGGGCAGCAGGGACAGACCCTTGACCCCAGAGGGCTTGGCCATGGGCGGGTCCACCAGCTTCTGCAAGGCCTTGAGCTTGGACCGTTCCATGGACTGCATCTGCAGCACGTTGCCCAGGACATCCATGCAGGGGCTGTCGCCGTACACGTCCATGCCTGTGACATCCCAGCGCGGGCCAAAGCCCGGGAAGGAGCGAAAGCCCCCCTCGGCCAGGAGGTGCGGATACTGAAGCCCGCCGCCTATGGTCTTGGTGCCGCCTTCACCTGCCTCCAGATAGTAGGTGCTGGCATAAGGCATGTTCATGCGGTCCAGCTTCTGTGGGTTGTGGTCCTCGCGGGGCATGACGGCATGCACCACAGTGAACCTGTCGACCATTCCCCGGGCCGGGGCTTCAAACATGCGCTTGACCGTGTCCGGGCAGTTATCGAACCCGAAGCGCCGCACGAGCTGGCGCACCGTCATGGGGCAGGATCTGAAGATCGTATCGACCCTCCCGTTCTCATCGATGTCGAGGACGTACTCCCCAACGGCCAAAGGCATGAACCGGATGCCCGATCTCTCATCCTCCAGCTCAAACATGAAGCCCGTGCCAAAAGTGCCGAGCTGCGCGTACATGCTGTGGACCACGTTGTAGAAATTGCTGCGATGAAATATGGTCCGCATGCGGTCCTGGCAGTCATCGAGCCACACGCGGACAGGCTTGTATGTGGCCAGGGCTTCATCCTGCAGGGAGAGCCGGAACCATGGCCTGGCCGGGGAGGTCATGCCGCCGTGCATGCCTGCAGCCAGGTCACGCATGGCCAGCACGCCCGTGTTGCGCAAGATGTCCTTGCGCAGGCCCCCTCTATTGGTGACATCACCCTCCTCTTCCAAGGAGCGCATCTTGCGCGGCAGGAAGTGCTGGGCCAGGAGCTTCCAGTCGGCTTCCCACGTCCGTCGCTCCTGTAGCAGGGCTCCACGGCGCTGGGATAATTCCTTCACTTCCACCATGTCACTCTCCTATTGGCCAAGCATCGTTTTGCCGGTCGGGGCCGGTCCGCTAGAAGCGCCGAGAGGGCTGGTCAGCACGGTGCCTGCCTGGCCCATGTAACGCTTGCGCCTGGTGTCCTGCTCGTTCATCGCCTCAGTGGCCGCCGCGGTCACGTCCTTGGCCACTGCGGGCTTGGGTGTGGGCGGTGGGGGCTCCGGAGTCTTGGACTTCTTGCCGCCTCCACCGCACAGAGCCAAAGGCCCCGCGTATTCAAAGCTTTCTTCCTCAAGGACTGCACCGTCCCAGTCCAGTATAATGCGCTCATAAATTTTCATCTCTGCCTCCGGAAGTCGTAGACGCTCGCAACGCCCTCGACGTATTTGTTCTTCCTCTCGACCCAGCATGCCCCCGGTACATTGCCCAGGATATGGAAGCCGAGCGCCTTAATAAAGGGGAAAACATGGCGGTGCGTTGCCGGGGTCAGGCCGTAGACTGAGTGGAGCCACCCCCGCTCCTCCAGCCATGCCAATGCCGCCTTGCCTATCTGCACCGAGTCCTGCCTACCCTCTTCAAAGATCGCAAAATGAATCTGTGCTGTGCGGCCCATATAACCATTAAGCCAGAAAAAGCCAACAGGCGCCTTGCCGTTCTCTACCAATGCCAGCCACCACGTTTCATTGCGCCGTATCCAAGCTTCATACGACTCGGGTGGCCCGTCGTACCACAGGGTTTTCCATAGAGTTACGTCGGTTTTCATGCGCTCGTACATAAGCATGAATTGGTCGCCGCTGAGCTGGGTCTTGTGTGTAAATTTGTACTGCATATTTTTATGCTGCCAGCACGTCGTAATCAGTTTTGGCCCGGGTGGACCTGTCATCCTCACGCCCAGACGCCACGAAGTCCGGGAACTGCGCGGGGAAGTCCGGGTCCTCTATCCTCGAAATGCAATCCAGCATGTCGTCATGCGCGGACACGGGGAAGGCCAGGAACTCGTCGTCAATGAACTCCTGCACGAAGTCCCGGGAACGCCGCTCCTGATCCACATAGATGAGCCGGGAAGGAAGCAAGAACCTGCCCTGCTCGAAGACAGGGACCAGACGGCGGATGCGATCAGGCTTGGGCATGTTGCCCCCGAGCTTGATGATATTGAACAGATAGTTGTCCTGGGCCTGCAGATACTTGATGTGCTCTATGTCCGCCTGCATGCCGTACTGCTCATACCCTGTGGCCTGCGGCCTCCACTTGCGGTGCAAGTGGAACAGGGTCCTCGCGCGCTCTGCCAAGTTCAGCCGGTCCCTGACACCGTCGAGGAGGCGGATGTGCTTGTCGGGACCAAGGCCCAGGACGACAAAGACAGAGTAGTCACTGTCCCGCTTCTTCTCGCTGGCCGGGTCCGCGAGCAGGTACACGTTCCACTCGTTGGGCACCTTATCCATGTGAACATAATACCGCAGCCATTCCTTCTCGAAGCCCTGTGCCTTGTCGGCCTTGGGGTCTTGGAGCATCTGGCAGCCGTAGACGTAAGGCCCCATCTCGCGGCGCTTGTCGTTCAGCGTCTTGCGGTCCAGGAAGACAGGCCTACCCGTGTCCTTTCCGTCATCGGTCGCCGGGTAGATCCGCGGCGTGGCAGCCTGGCGGTCCATCATGGTCCGGTAGGTGTCATTGAAATGGTATCTGGTGCCGATGTACCTGCGCCGGCCGCCATTGCTGCCAAGGTTGAGCGAGAGAGCCCAGGCCTCCGTGACCTTGGCAATCTGCTCGGGCGTAGACACGCTCTCCTTGGTGACCACGTCGTCATAGACGAGAATGGAATAGTGCTTGGACGTGGGCTGCCCATCCACCAGGCCCCAGGCCTCGACGGTGCGCTCCTTGGGGTTGGTCAGGCGCTGGACAGTGATGCCGCCGTCAAGAGACCAGCTAGGTGCGTCCTTCTTGGGATTGGCCCACAGGATATCCGGGAACAAGGATTTGAGGTACTCGTTGGCTTCCAGTTCAGTCTTGATCTGCCCCAGGAAAGCCTTCGCGATGGGGCGATTGAAAGAGAAGATGCCAATAGTGACTTCCGGCGTGGTCAGGATGTCGCGGATGCTCTGCCCAAACGTGATGATCGTGGATTTGTAATGCTCCCGCGCCCAGAGATCGAGCATGAAATCTGGGTGGGCTTCGACCTCGCGGCACCGCTCGTACAGCCAGTCCTTGTCGAGGTCGCGTCGGTTCATGGCCACGGAGAGCAGAAAATAGAGATCCCCCTGGCATAGTTGGCGCTGCGCCACGGCGTCCCGGGATTGCAGGACATCCAGATAGAGCGTGTTGCTCTGCGTGCGGGATAGCCCTCTACAAATCACTGAAATCCTCCGGGTCCTCTTCCTTCCGGACGGCGCCCTGCAATGCGAGGATGCGGTCCTTGAGGAGTGTGGGGCATACGCTGTGCTCATGCTGCAGGGGCTTCTCGCCACCCTCGACCTTCAAACGCTCCGACCACATGTCCAAATATTTACCCAGCAGTTCCTGGGCTTTGAGCTTGTCATACATCTCGACCGTGATCCGATCCCCGTACTGGCTCGGCTGCAGGGTGACCCGCTTGATGCAGGACCGGGCATTTTCTGGGATCTCAGACAGATCTTTCACTTCCAGCGTGGAGCCCGTGAAGTCCACCACGTCACATATGTCTGTGAAGGCCACCTTGGCTATCTCGCGCAGGACCTCGTCCTCGAGCAGCTCATTGCGGCGGCGCTGCTCCTCCTTGCGGCGGTTGATCTCATCCACGATCTTCTTGTTCTGCAAGAGACGCCACCCGGCGTTGGGGTCGCCGCAGTACCCAGCCTCGTCAGCAGCGCGCCTGGCAGACCTGCAGAGCATATAGCTGTCGATGAAAGCCGCCTGCATGGGCGTGAATTCATCAGCTCTGCGTGACCCTCTGCTTGAAACTGCCATTACTTGCTCACCTCTTCGAGCTGATCGATGTAGAGCAGCAGCTCCATCGAATCCTGTTTGTCCATGCAGATCCCACCATCAACCTGAACCGTCAGGCTTTCCAGCGTCGGTCTTGTTGGTGGGATTGGCCTGGCTGTTGAAGCGGCGCATCCACTCAGCACCAGGATCAGCAGCAATGCGGTCAGCCCGGTCTTGAGCCGCCTTGATGTGCTTGGCGCGCTGCTCCCGCTCCCACCATTTGGAGAGAGCAAGGAGCGCGGCGCCAACTCCTGCGAGGAATGCCTTGAGCGCGCCCACACTACTTCACTGCCTTGCTGGCCTTGATGCGTCCAAAGACGGCGAGCAGACCGCCACCAACAGAGGCGACGACCACGACGGCGTCAGCAATGGCTGCCTGGTCTTCCGGCGCGATGGTAAGCCCAAAAGCGCCAGCGATGCCTGCGGCCACAGCGATCAATCCGCCCCAAACGGTTTTCGACAGATACCAAGGTTTCGCGTTTTCCATGTTGTCCTCCACGTTATAGGATGGCCCAAGCGGCCAGAAAGAAAAAAATTACCATCGCGGCCAGGAGTTTGAAAACGTCGAGCATGCCCCGTGTTATGTCCGCGATGAAATCTTTTTCAAAGTCCATTCTTCACGCCGCCCTGGCCGTTGTTCATGTTGGCAACCATCATCAGTATGCGGTCCATCTTGTCGTCCTGCCTGCGCATCCACTCAAGGGTCTCGCGCTGGTAGGTCCCGTTGCGCTCATAGCACTCTCTGCGGCACGCAGAGCAGTCCGCCTTGATCACGGCCTGGCTCTGCAGATCGGCCTGCTTCTGGTACAGTGTGTCAATCTTGGCAGACAGGATCTGGATGTCCCCGGAGATTTCACTTATCTTTGCGTCCATGGTGGCTATGTTTCTCCCGATGCTCCACTTTAAGACCCCGAAAGCCCCGAGGGCCGTGGCGCCTCCTATTGACACCCCCATCGTGACCAATTGAAACAGGCTGATGCTCATTTCCACATGTTACTCCTTATCGCCCGCCAGATTCGCGCCGAGCTTGCGCTTGTGTATCTCGGCCTCGTACCCGAACCAATCCACCAACTCCTTAACATGTTCGATTTCCCCCACCGTTGGCTCGTACCCCCTCAGCGCGTCGTGAATGAGCCGCGTTTGGCGCGGGGTCAGCCAGACTTGCCAGCCCAGGGTTACGCGGTCACAATCAAGCACCATACAAACCCTCCACTTCTGCTTTCTTCGGCACTTTCGACCACACCTGCACGCTGAGCAGCGTAGCTGGGGCGGTGTCGCTGAAGGCAAGGGGGATGGAGATTGGGAAGTATTCTTCCGTTGCGTATGCGGTGATTGCGGGCTCGTTTGTCGCAAACGTGCGGATAAACAGCGAATCAACGTACGCAGTATCATTTAACTCTTTGATAATCCTCGCACGAACCACACCATCTATCTGACCAGAAAGCGTTGCAATTGGCGATCCGTCGATTTCTAACGATCCGCTTGTACCACTACCGTACAACCTGAATGAGTGCCACCCAGTTGACCGAGCAACGCCCGTGCTAGTCAGTGGTACGCCGTTGCCGAGGTACACATAGTTTGATGCGTTATCTTGTGTCGATATGCCCAGATGCAGACCAGCCGTGGCAGACCCGATATGAAACAAGAACTTTAGCGAAGTACCGCCTCCGTCATAAAAACGCCCGCGGTAATCGTATCGCGTGAGTGAAGACAAATCTTTGTACGCTTGACCATAATGTGTCATGCGGACGGACTTCTCGCCCTGCGCAACCTGATCAGTTGATGGGTCAAACCGAAACCAGTTGGTTACCTGATGACGCATAAGCAGCGCTGACATTCCAGACATGCCCCCGGCTTCTGCTTGCAAAACAACATTGTCCCAATCCGCTTCCGTATACCCTATGCCCCAGATGTTTGAACTGTTCCGGGCGCTATACCACACGCGGAGCTTACCACTCGTTGAGTCATACAGAAAATCAGGGCGATACAATGACGAGTTGTCCCACCCAATTGCAGACGGCTGCACCACTGGTACAGGGTAATAGTTAAAAGCTGTTGGGCTACTGGACGTGCCCATCATTATCGGCGTAGACGACGTGCCGCTTCCCATGTGTGCGAGGCAAACATACAGGCTTTTTTCGGCTATATATCGGACCTTTGGATGCCACGCCTGGAAAGTGACTAGCGAGTTTCCGGCGCGATCTTTTGCCAAAACATTTGACAGCGTGGACCACGTCTTGCCATCGCTCGATGTTCTATATTTCAGATCCTTGTCACCAGCATGGACTGCCCAATACTTCCAACTAGACGCACCGTCCTTGATGATCGAAAACGAAACCTCTTCGGACGGAAAAGTAATACACATCGTGCCGTATGTCGTGGCAGCGCCGTCAAGATCCGTCCACGCTATACCGTCAGAGCTTTTTAAGCCTGCCAGATAAACACTAGTACCGTCATTGTACTTGTAGTACATCCAAATTTCATCTGTCGAGTCCTTGTAGACGAGCTCGATGTCTGCGTTGTAACCGCTTACGGGCGTCGGGACAATTGGATTTGCCAGACCTGTAGGGACAGACCAGTTTACCCCGTCAGACGATACGACGATTGACGGGTTTTCATATTGGCTCTGATTGGCAGGGTACGGTGTAAAACCCATCCAGTACCTATAGCCGTTCCAACCCGTAGCCCCAAAATCAAGTATGGACGGGTGTATCGCCTGATTCGCGGATGAGCCACCGTCGTCGTAACACGGGATTTCGAGTTTGGACGATGCGTTTGCAAATGCAGGCTTCCACAGGTCGGGGTCTTCGCCGTCCACACCAAGGATAAAGGTTCCTTTCGCGCTGGACGCGTTTGCAGCAGTTGCGTTGCCATAATACACATACACGTCGAGAGTCGCCGGGGATGCGTCAATGCTCGGTATCTTGATCCAATAAACTGCGTTGTCGCTGTCCGTCTTGGACTCACGCCAATGGTTTAAAAGCGTTGTCCCGTCCGCAGCCGTGAATCTGATATCATCAAAATCCGTGGCGCAATGCTCGGAACAATACACGTTGCTGCCGCTGTCCGTTCCAGATCCGAAATGCACGGTTATCGGGATCGTGTAATCAGTCTGCGCCCCATCAGTGGACCCAGTGACCGTTATCTTTTTGCGGTAGAGCCAACCTTCAAGATTCGCCATTACTCCAACCCTCCCACAAGCTGCACAGTCACGCCGATAGGCGTCATCTCAACCACTGCCGCGATCTCGTCACCGATGGCCCATGTGTGGGCGAGCGCGCCTTCCTGTCCGCCCAGCTTGCCGACGAGGTAGCTGTTGCGTAGGTAGAGAGGCCCGAAGACTTGTTCGTCACCAGTGATGCCATTGCTGGCCTTGGTCGCCTTGAACCGCACCACGCACACCTTCCTCGTCGCACGGTTGACCGAGCCCATGTCAGGACCATTCCCAGCCGCTACGCCGTCAGCGGTGATTGTGGGCGTAGGAGTCCATGTGATGGAGCCGAGAGCGGCCTTAAGGCCGTCTGTTGAGCGGTAGAGTTTGAGGAGGCCGGAAGGCCAGGAACCGCCAGCGCGCCACGCGACAGGATCAAGTGCACCAACGAGCGGAGAGATGGCAGGATTCACGAGAACCGGGTGGATCATCGCCTTTCCTCGGCTCTGTGGCAGTAAGTGTAAGCGGCGTCGAGACCCGTGGGGACCAGCTTGCTGGTCTCTACCTCGGCCTCAATGACGAATGGAACGCGCTCTGTGTCTGTGAAATATATCGTACCTACCGCCCGCTCGCCTGCTCCGAAGTCGATGGTCACTGAGAGGCTGCCCGCTGTAGGACCCATGACGTCGATCTGGTGCCTTGAGCACCGGATGGGATCGACCAGAGCGATGGTAGTAGTTGTGCCCGCTGCGATGGCGGCGCCTTCTTTCCAAATGGCCATGCTGTATTCCTCCGGAGAAAATGAAAAAGCCCACTTTTGGTGGGCTTGTAGCACATAGAATCAGAGTCTTGCAACCTTTAGGGAGTAGAGTTTATGAGTAAACCTCTCTGTACTCTAGGGTTTTCCCCAGTTAAAAACTTTCAAATATTCTCCATCAGGCTGCGCACACGGTTGATCCATCCATCCAAATACTTCCGCGCCACCTTACCCTGCTTGCCACGCCGACCATAATCAGCGAGCCGCAGCGCGCAGACCGTGAAGGCCAGTGCGGAGGCATCCACAGTCTTCACGGCTGCGCGGGTCCTGGGGCC
>Ga0180009_10000616_pt1 | contig 47943 bp, 38 predicted proteins | sample OS_PC_MetaG_FD_123537 | JGI IMG/M metagenome (GOLD analysis project Ga0180009, IMG submission 123537) | Groundwater microbial communities from the Aspo Hard Rock Laboratory (HRL) deep subsurface site, Sweden - OS_PC_MetaG | ecosystem: Environmental > Aquatic > Deep subsurface > Groundwater...
CCGTCATCCCAGTTCGACATGGCCCTGGCAAGCTCATCCGCACTCAGCGCGGGCACTTCCGAGGCTGGTTTAAAGGTAAAGAATCGAATACAGGAGCCGTTGACGGGTGGATTGAGCTTGACGATGTCCACATCCACCGGATCGTAACTCCCGCTGATATTCTTTTTCTCCGGATCATCGATCCACATCTCTTCCGTCACAAACCGGGGGACATCCAGGAATCCCGGTGATTCCCCCTGGTGGGTAAAAACTGATTTTCCCCTTTCATCATTCCCTGTCACGATTCTTTGTCGACGCATGCCGGCCTCCATAATGGCTGGTTATCATTCGTTTAAAGGTAAGTGTTCGACCCGAACGGATGGGATCCGCACCGTCGGCTCTTTTACCATCAGTCACTGACTGACGTCAGGAAATTATACTGAATTTTGTCAGAACAGCAAGCGCAAATCGCCATTTTACGGTTTTTTAATTGACCCGCAGGCGGTGAAAAAGGTTTTTCGAAATGGAATATATCTGCTATGATATCACTAAAAAACCAGGAGACCATATGAAAAAACTGGCGCGAATCTCGATAATGATCCTGATTGGATTGACCCTCAGCGGGTGCTGGAATTACGGAAGGTGAGGAAGAGGGAACGGTCCCAGTTACAGGGATCCAGATAACTGCCCCTATCGGAACTTAAAAACAAAAACGGTGCCATCCGACACATACGTCCTGAATCCCACTGAAAGCAGGGGACAGGCCGGATATTCAATATGGGTCCGGGGACACGCCGTTTGACGAATGTCTGCTGGTGATCACCCGCCGTGGCATATGTCAGCTGGGATTTATGCAGCATGATGACAGGTGTGATGCGCGCGAGCAGATACAGTCCCGATGGCCCGTCACAAAACTGCTGGAAAAAACCACCGCACTGGCATCCATGATCGAGCAGATTTTCAGCATTCAATCCCCGGGCACTGCCCGTCCGTTTCATCTGTACCTGAAGGGAACCAATTTTCAGGTCAATGTCTGGAAAGCACTGTTATCCATTCCCAGGGGCCGGACGGTTTCCTACCAGGATGTTGCAGCGTACATCGGCAGTCCGGAGTCCTGCCGAGCGGTGGGCAATGCTGTCGCCATCAATCCGGTCGGGTATTTAATTCCGTGCCATCGCGTGATTGCAAAAAATGGTGATACCCATGGATATCGCTGGGGGACGCTCAGGAAAAAAGCTATTCTCGGGTTTGAATCGGCAACCTTCTAATGCATTACCGGACGGGATCCTTTTTCCTCTGGGGAGTCTCAGTCCGCCTCTCCCGCAGAGTAATCCACTTGTGTCGGGTCAGCGCGAATGTGTCAGCTCGCGACAGGCTGAAACCGGGACAGGAGCCTTGAACGGGCCCCGGATTTCAACAAAGAGGGGTTCGGAACAGACTATGGTAACGGACCTATCCCACGCCGATTATATGACATCCCCGCCGCCACTGCCGCTGATAATAATCTTTCCTTCTTCTTCCAGTTTGCGGGCGATTTTGACAACCTTCTGCTGAACCAGATCCACATCAGCCACACGAACCGGTCCCAGTGCATCCAGATCGTCCCGCACCATGTCCGACGCACGCTCAGACATATTGCTGAAAATATGTTCTTTGACAGCATCGGTCGCTGTTTTTAAAGCCAGCACCAGTTCGTTCTGGGGGATTTCCTTCAGGATCGCCTGCATGCCCGATGGATCGACCAGTACCAGGTCCTCGAATGTAAACATCAATTCCCGGATCTGTTCGGCCAGATCCGGATTGGATTCCTCAATGGTCGCCAGAATCCGGTTTTCAGTGGTTTTATCCATTGTATTCAACATTTCGGCAACGGCTTCAACCCCGCCCACTTTTGCTGCTGATGATGCCCCGGAGGCTTTCAACTCCTTCGACAGAACCTCTTCAATCTCCTTCAGAACGCCGGGCGGGATCGACTCCAGAATGGCCATGCGATAGGTCACGTCCGCCTGCAGATTCTCCGGCAGCTCTTTTAATACCATGGCCGTTTGTTCGGGGTCTTCGAGATGGGCCAGAATCAGTGCAATGGTCTGCGGATGCTCGTTCATGATATGACTGGCCACCATTTTGGGTTCCAGCCATTTCAAGGAGTCCAGCGATCCTTCATCCTGAGATGACTGGAGGTTATCAACCAGGGCTTTGGCTTTTTCGTCCCCCAGGGCCTGGGTCAGCGCGTTTTTGACAAAGTCACCACTGGCGTTGATACTGACACCCTGGTCCTGCATGGCGGATTTGCGGTAGAACTCCTCCAGAACGGCGTCGAGTTCCTCAGGGCCGACATCCGTAAACCGTGCCATATAATAACCAACCTGTTGAATTTCTCGATCCTCCAGGTTTTTTAAAATCTCGGCAGCCCCTTCCTCACCGAGCGCCAAAAGCAGAATCGCAGCCTTTTTCGGTCCTGTCAGCTTACCTACACTCATAATACCACCTCTTTAAATGATTTTTCGCCTGCCTGATTTGCCTTTCACTGATAAACCAACATGCCCCGGGTGGGGCACACCGAAATATGAGAATGCGTCTGCGGTACCATCAACAATACAAATCGCTTTCAAGCCACGAGCATGGTAACCTGGGAAAATGAATCTGGTTTTTCCGACTGAAGAGAAACCTGCATTGGGAATGGACCTGGCGGAAGGAGAAGTTTCCAGTGGTTGGATCCTGCTAAAAAAGATCATCAATTCGGAAAGGGTCATACTGAAATGGGAGTGGCTTTGCCCCCCACACCGAAAAATAGTCTTTCGCCAATTCTTGCTTTTATCATACTGAATCCCCGAAATTTCCACAACGGTAATGTGTTTTTCCCAACATTTTTTTTTATGGGCACCCCACACCTCATATCCCTGGTCAGTTTTCAATAACGGAATTCTCACACGCCATGGCCCCAGCCTTTTCACGGCTGGATGTCTGCGGGTTTGGTCTACAGCCGGCTGCCGGAAGTGTCTGCGCAGCTGGCAGGAACAGCGACGGATGAAAAACGGAAAATATGACAAACGCGGACCGCATAGCAGTATTACGGATCGACAAAGAACCTGAAGAGGGTGATAATGGCATTTTTGATGCGACTGTTAAGGACCTGGATGACCCATATTCCCTTTGCTGAAGACGTTCTATGATCGGTACCATTGTTAATGCTGTTTCGATACTTGCAGGAGGCCTGCTGGGACTGCTGCTGAAGAAAGGAATACCGGAGGACTACAAAAAAACAGTCATGCAGGCACTCAGTCTGGCGGTCATCTTAATCGGTCTGAGGAGTGCGTTTGCATCGGATGACCTGCTGATTGTCATCATCAGTCTTGCCATCGGGAGTGTCATCGGGGAATTTATCGGAATCGAAAGCGGTCTGGAAAGGCTGGGTAATTGGATTGAAAACCGATTTTCCAGTGAAAGTGGTTCGGTCGCGAAAGGATTTGTGACAGCCAGTCTGGTTTACTGTGTCGGATCGATGGCGATTGTGGGGTCGTTTGAAAGCGGGTTGACAGGCAACCACCAGACTCTCTTCGCCAAGTCGGCGCTGGATGGAATTACAGCCATTATTTTTGCTTCTTCAATGGGAGTTGGCGTGCTGCTCTCTTTTATCCCGGTGTTTTTGTACCAGGGGGCACTGACATTGGCTGCAGGCCTGATCAAACCCTTCCTGGTTCCGGCTGTCGTCAGCCAGATGACCGCTACCGGAGGCCTCCTGATTACGGCCATCGGCATCAACCTGATGGGAATCGTCAGAATCCGGGTTGGTAACATGCTGCCGGCGATATTCATCCCTCTGGTGTACTACCTGCTGCTGCTTGTTGTCGCCCCATAACCGCCCTGCCAGGCAGAGCCGCAGCAGGTCAATGCCCGCTCCCGGCTGATGATGCCGTGCACTGCCTGTCAGCCGTCATATAGAACGGCCAGGATGGTTGCCTTCCCCCCTTTTCCGGACACCAGATGCGGTGTGGTCGAGAGATAGTAGACACTGTCGCCCGGTTCCAGATCAAACCGGTCTTCGCCGATGGTGAGTTCGACAATACCGTCCAGCACATAGATAAACTCCTCGCCCTCATGGACGGATTGCTCGTCCGTCTGTTTTTCTTCCAATTGCACAATCAGGGCTTCCATGTGGCGTCCCCGAACCTCGGGAGCCAGGCTTTTGTACATGTAGAGCTGTTTCTTATCCTGGCGGGAGGTCGATCGCGCAACTGCTTTCTGCTCATTTTTCCGGGTAATTGAGTACAGTTTGGTACCCACGCCGGAAACCAGGCGACCAAAGGCACTATCCAGTGCCCTGGAGAGTTTGATAATGGTTCCCAACTGGGGATGGACCTCTCTCTTTTCGATGCTTTCCAGCAGGTCAATATCAAAACCGGTCATTTTTGACAGCTCATCAATCGACAGCCCCTTTTCCTCCCGCATTTTTTTTATTTTATCGCCAATGGCTTCAACACTCTGGGTTTCCGGTGACGGAAGATCCTGGGTCAGGTTTTCGAAATAATCGACGTTGATATGCGGTGTTTCCTTTTTAATCTGCATGGATCACTTCCCCTCGTTAATATTGTGTTTAAATCCGGTTATAAAAAAGGATCTGCTCACGCTGATTTTTCTGTTCGAGCAGTTGCAACGGAACTGGAAGAACGGGTGACACCCGGTATTAAAACCGCATATTGCCAAAACTGGGGTCACCAATGGGTTTGAGCAGGCTGACCTCAAAAGCCATGGCCAGCCAGTCCCGCATCTCTCCAAAGGTCAATACCCGGTCATTGAGGAGTCTGGCCCCGCAATAAAACGGATGCGCCTCCATGTCATATTTTTCCTGCATCTGATCGCTGAATAATTTTCTCTCTTCGTCGGTCATGGGGTTTCCCTGGGCCTTTCTTTTCCCCTCTTCGATCGACGCCAGAACCCCGGCTGCGCTGCGGCCGGCCATCACTGCGGTCCGGGCCCTCATGGTGGCAAACAGAAAATGGGGACGGTACGCCCGACCGCACATGCCGTAGTTGGCGGCGCCATTATCCGGCCCGACGGCGACCTGAATCCGGGGTACCTGGGCGCAGGCAACCGCCCGCACCATATCGGAACCGTACTTGCCAATCCCCATATGTTCGGATACGGAGCCGACCATGTAGCCGGGAGAACCCTGGAGGAAAAGCAGTGGAATCTTTTCCTGGGAGCAGCGCACGATCCATTCGGTCGCTTTCCGGGCTGCCTCGAAAAAGATGATTCCCGCATTGTTGGAGGCCACAATCCCGATGGGCATCCCCTTCAACAGAATTTTCCCCGTGATGATATTATCGGCCCGACCCAGGGCATAATCCTTCTTGTACTCATTAAACACACTGCTGTCGGCAATGCCCTCGATCAGCGGCTTCACGTTAAACGCCTGGTTGACGGTTGCCGGTAGACTGTCATAGATCGATTCCACCGGTTGTCGGGGCGGTTGCTCCTCGTAGCGATGCAGATGAATCTGCTGGGGGGGTTCCATGGACAGGATCTCCCGGACTTTTTCCACCGCTTCCGACTGGTTGATACAGAGATGGTCGGCCCCGCCGGAGATCTGGGTGTGTACCCTGGCGCCACCCAGGTCCTCGGCCGTAACCACCTCTCCCGTGGCCATTTTTACCAGTGGCGGTCCAGCCAGGAAGGAGTAGGACATCTTGTCGATCATGATGGACTCGCAGGCCATGAAAACGATATAGGCGCCTCCCGCCGTATTCCCCCCCGTACTGAACGTAATCTGCTTTAAGCCTTTGGCCGACATGCGGGCCATGTTATAGAAGATCGATCCAAACTGCTGATCGTCTGGAAAGACATCCGCCTGCATCGGTAGAAATGCGCCTCCGGAATCGGCTATGTAAACACAGTTCAGACCACACTGTTCGGCGATGGCCTGCGCCCGCATGTGTTTTTTCAAGGTGATCGGGAAATAGGTGCCGGCCTTGACCCGGCTGTCGTTGGCAAAAATCATTGTCCAGTTGCCGTGAATTTTCCCGATACCGGTGACAATCCCCCCACCCGGAACATCGTCCACCTCCGGGTAATCCATCCCAAAACCGGCGATCCGGGAAAGTTCGAAAAACATGGTGTTCTCGTCTATCATCTCCTGGATCAGCAGTCTGACAGGGCGTTTTCCTGCCTGGGCCAGTTTCTGGACGGCTTTTTCGCCGCCGATCTCGGCAGCTCTGCGAACAAGGTCTTGCAGCGTTTTCTCTTCACTCAACCAGAAGGTACGGTTTTCGGAACGTTGGTCGGTCATCTGTGTTTCCTTTCGTAACAGGTTTTCTTTTTTCCCCCTGAAGAGGCTTATTCCCTCCAGTCGACCTGCGGTCGGAGCAGCCAGGCCACCGATATCCGGCAGAATGCCCGCCCCGGTCTGAAAATCGGGTCAATTCCGGCAGGAATGTCATATCAGGCTGTTTCAGCGGCTTACAGCCCGCCTGAGGGGATCATTAAGGCACCTTGATTCATTAAAGTGATCGAAACTACCGCACCCAAGGGTTGATCTTTCAAGAAGCGCACGAGTCCATCCATGAAGCTCCTGGAAGTCATCCATGGCTTCCAGGGTTCTTGAAACACCATCCCTTTGATGCTGACTGAGTTCCAGTTCATCAAGGTGCCCATAAGTGAGATCATTCAACCGGACGGCGCCGTCTCCCGGCCGCCATTGAATCCATCGGGCTGTCAGCAGCCAATATACCGGGAGATCACAATTCGCTGCACTTCTGAGGTCCCTTCTCCGATATCCAGCAACTTCTGATCCCGGTAAAACCGCTCTACATGGTGATCTTTCATCAACCCGTATCCGCCGTGGATCTGCACGGCATGATTGGCCACCCGCCCCATCAGTTCCGAACAGTAAAGCTTGCCCATGGCGGCTTCTTTTTCGAAGGGTCTTTTCTCGTTTCGCAACCAGCAGGCTTTGTAAAGCAGGTTGCGCGCGCATTCAATTTCCATGGCACAATCCGCCAGTTTAAAGGCAATGGCCTGGAATTTTGAAATCGGCTGACCAAACTGCTCCCGGTTTTTAGCATAGTTGAGGGCCAGTTCATATGCGCCCTGTGCACCACCCAGACCCATGGCCCCAATGGAAAGCCGGCCGCCATCCAGGGTCTGCAGCATCTGATGGAATCCGTCGCCGATCTGCCCCAGGATGTTTTTCTTGTTCACCCGCACATCGTCAAAGTAAAGCTCCGACGTATTGGAGGATCGCCACATCATTTTCCCGTGCATGGGCACCGCTTTAAACCCCGGGGTACCCGTTTCAACAAGAAAACAGGTGTAGATCGGTTTCCCGTTATCCTTCTTCCCGGTCAGGGCCTGAACGGTCACCCCCATGGTCAGATCACAGGAAGCGTTGGTGATAAATATCTTTGAACCATTGATAATCCAGTCGTCACCGTCCTGGACAGCCGTGGTTTTACTGCTTCCGGCATCCGATCCCGCAGTGGGTTCTGTCAGACCGAAACCCCACAATCCCTCCCCGGTGCTGAGTTTCGGCAGGTATTTCTGCTTCTGCTCTTCCGAGCCAAAGTAATTAATCGGGCCAATACCCAGTGAGTTGGCGGCTGCTATGGTGGCCGCCTGCGATCCATCTACCCGTGCGATCTCTTCCACAGCAATGATATAGGAGATATAATCCAGGCCCTGGCCGCCATATTGCTCAGGGACAAACATACCGAAAAGACCAATTTCACCCATTTTCAGAGTCAGGTCCACCGAGAACTCCTCTTTTTCATCCAACTCAATAGCCACTGGTGTTATCTCTTTTTCAGCAAACCGTCTGACTTCTTTGCGGATCATCTCCTGTTCTGATGTAAGGTCGAAATTCAACAGTACCTCCTCATATGAAGTTAAAAAGATGAAATAAGCTGAATACTACAATCTCTGAACTCACAGCAACGTCTGGATTCGTCTGCCCGGCATGATGCGCCCTTTCCCGGCCGTTCCCCAGATATTAAGACTTCCCCCACCCGCCAGGCTCAGACCCTGTCTTTCCTCTTCCATGGTTAGAACCATGCAGATTATGCTGACAATATCATAATGGTCTTCGGCAGAATCATCCTCAACCGGTTTCGGGCTCACCACCTCCTTTTTGATGGCCTGGTGCCGATCTGCCGGGACATCCCCTGCCCGATTCAGAATCCTGGGCAAGATGGCAATAAATATACTGATCAACATCAACCCACTGTAAACAATGATCATGCCGGTGATGCTGATGCCTATCCCATTTCCTGCAATTATATTCTGAAACCCCATCACGATCTTCACCTTGTCAAAATAAATCTATTTGATCTAAATACCAATTGGTTAGAGAGTCTTGTGAATCCGATTGCCCCCCGCTGAAGCTGGGATCAGCAACCCGACTGAGCGCTCAGTCTTTGTGCCGATCTTAAAGCGAAACCTGTCAAATGACAATATTTTTTTTTCATTTCTGCAGGAGAAGGGGTGCTGATTAAAAAAAACAGACGGATAGGATCATGCACGCCCATTCAGCCCCATGAACAAAGTTGTTTTCGAACACCTTGGCAGCAAACCATAGTTGCGCAGTCACCGCAAGCAGTCATCGTATGGTTACCATGGAAACGGAATAGCACCGTATTTGACTGACAGACATACATGTCCTGAGCCACGCCGACTGCTCCGCTGGAACAGCCTTTTCCACGTCACGCACAGAGGCTTATCATCACTGTTCATCGATAGTGAACCGGATCCGCCAGCGGGTGCCCTGCTCTTTTTCCAGGTTAATGGAGCCGTCAAGCTGTTGCTCCGCGATTGAATGAACCAGTTTAAGTCCCAGACTATGGGATTGCAGACGATTAAAACCGTCCGGGATACCAATACCATTATCAGCGATCACCAGCTCCGCGCTGTTGTCTTTCCGGGACTGCAGTCGAACGACGATTTCGCCTGTTCTGCCATCGGGGAACGCGTACTTCAGCGCATTGGTGATCAGTTCATTGGCAATCAGTCCAATGGGTGAGGCCTGTTTGACCCCCATCCGGGTATGCTCAGCCTCGACTTGAATCAACACTCTACCATCCAGTGCATATCCCCGGAGAATGGTATCCCCAAGTTTGGACAGATATCCCTGAATATCGACAATAGCCAGGTCGTCCAGATGATACAGCGACTCATGAATGAGTGACATTGTCTGCACGCGGTTCTGACTGTCTCGCAGCGCTTCCTTTGTCTGTATATTGTCTGTGCTGTTCATCTGGAGACTGAGCAGGCTTGAAATGACAGCCATATTGTTTTTGACCCGGTGATGGATTTCATGCAGCAGGGTTTCTTTTTCCTTGAGGGCGGCCTTGATCTGATCTTCAGCCTCTTTCTGTCGGGTAATGTCCCTGCAGAGACCTTCAATCCCAATGATATGATTCCCTTCATCAAACACCGCGGTATTGGACTGTAAAATCAACCGGTCCCGACCGTCCGGACCGATGATTTTATACTCATAGGTTCGGGGCACCCTCCCGTTGATCAGGTCGGTCCATTTTTCGGCAAAATACCCGGTATAGTCCGGATGGATGATTTCTTGAATCAGCAGTGGATTGGTCATCCACTCCTCTGCTTCATACCCAAAGACATCCCGGGCGGATTTGCTCATATATTCATACCTGCCATCAGGAAGGGCCATCCGATAGGCGGCATCATTCAACCCTTCCAGAATTTCCCGGTGTTTTTTATCGCTTTTCAGCAACGCCAGTTCCGCGGCTTTTCGTTTGTTTTCTGCCCTGATAATATTCCAGCTTCTGATTGCGCTGAACAGGTAGATGATCGATACGCCACTCAGCAGGAAAATGACAACCAGCATCTTGTTCCTGAACCCTTTCATGGTCGAGAGGATCTCATCTTCCGGGGTGGTGACAGCGATGGACCAGTGGGTATTACCCAGATCGACCGGGTAAAAGGCGGCATGGTTGATTGACGGGTCCGTTTTGCGGCTGTCTGTTTTATCAGAACGGTATTGTGCCGTTCCGCTGTTCCCCTGCATCATTCTTTCGGCCATCCCTGCTATCGCAGGATGATCATGGGTGGTTTCCTCAATCAATTTACCCGAATGACCCGGGATGGAACAAAACAATTCGACCCCTTTTTCGCTGATCACCCAGGCATGGCCACTCATTCCGATCCTGATGTTCATCAGGTATTCCTGCGCCAGGCTGTTAAATGGGATCAGAATTCCCAGACTCCCCTGATAGATGCCATCTTTCAGTAAGGGGACGTGATACGCCACTGCCTGATATCCCTGGACAGCCATGAACACGTCACTGATGACCGGTTTGTGGGTTCGCATAATGGCCTGAACATGGGCCTGATAAGAAATGTCGGTCCCGATCGCCTTTAGATTAAAAGGGACCGTGTGGATAATTTTACCCGCAGCGCTGATAAGCGTGATCGCTTTAATGTTGTCAGAATGCGCACTGTAAAAGGATGTCAGCAGGTCATTCCCCTGCCGGTTGGCCAGGACAACGGCATCAATACCGGCCAGATAGGTCAGGGCAAGGTAGTTGTGTCTGAAGAAACTCTGAATGCCTTGCGCCGCCTGTTTTGCAAGAATCATCTGCTGGGCGTTGAAATCATCGATGGTCCTTTGTTTGACCTCCTCATAAACGGAAAACAGGAGGTAAACAAAAACCCCAATTACCAACGGTAGAAGCACATGCCGTTTCCTGATCTTTATCATCCTGCTCCTGAACTGCATTTCGGGACAATCCGTTTCTGCTCTGCCATTTTTTCAAGCTTGATCCATGCAGAGAGCCGGGAAAACCTACCTGGGCAGGATAAAGAAGAAATTGTTCCCAAGCGGGGTGGCTTCATAACCGACGATACCGCCATGAAGATCGATGACTTCTTTGATAAACTGCAGACCGTGACCCGTACCGTATTCGCTTTCCACGTTTTTGCCTCTGTATCCCTCGTCATATAAATTCGGGACATCTTCCGGCGGGATGTGGGGACCCGTACTGAAGACGTTGAACTTGATCCCATCTTTTCCGTCACCGAACCGGTCGGTTAGAACTTCCATGCCCACAGCCACAAATTTATGAGTATGGCCCTTTTCATTCAGAACCTCCCGGGTATATTTCACCGCATTGCTGAAAAGGTTGGCATATGCCTGGGAGATCAATCCTACATCGGCGACAACGGTGATTTCCTGGGCCGGAATCCCGGTGAGCTGATCGTCGATTGCGATTCCACGCTCCTGCAGCAGGGGAATGAAGCGATCCAGTTGGGGTCGAATAATCTTCTCCCTGAAATTGAACTGTTTCGGCTCAATCACGTAGCGGCCCTCTTCGAAATGGGATCGCCTCAGCAGAGTTTCGAGGAACAGGCTTGTCTGTTCATAGTGGGCAAGGATTTCCTGAAACTGGGTCTCCATGGACTCATTGACATAGCCTAGTTCCTGGGTCAGCAGAAACCCGTGACTGGGCTCCTGACCATCCGGCGTCCGGTCCGAAGCTGTTTCCTTTGCCATCATTTCCCGGCTGATCGCATTCGCCCGGTCAATTTTACCCTTCAAGCGTTTGAAGAAGAGCTTGAAATACATATTGGGCACAATGACGTTGTGTCCGATATCATTGACGAGGTTCCTGATAAACTGGAGGTGCTCCCTGTTTTTTTCCGTCGTGAACCGATTATGAAGTTGAAACCCGATGCGGTTGACGTACTTCTCGAAAAAAAACTTCAGGTGATCGGAGAGCATGGAGGCTGACCGAATTTCAAAAATGCCCAGAACGCCACTCCTGTGGAAATTAGTCAGACTGCTGATCAACTGCATATTGCCTTTTATGGGAATCGTGTAGCAGTCGTCTTTAAATGAATGGTCATCAATGATTTCAAATTCATAAAATTTTTTCCGAGTCGATTCAGGATTCTGGGATGCCGAGCTGCAGACCATTTCAAAGTGCTGATCTGCGTTCATCAGGTACAGGTTACAGTCGAACTGGAAAAATACCCTGGGAATCAGGACACAGATAAGATAAAAATCCCGCTGTTCGTCAAATTCCTGGGCCAGATCGAAAAAAGTCTTTAAGGCACAGTCCTGTTGTTCGGTAAAAGAGTACTGATGGTAATCCTTGATCTTCTCGGAGATCCTTTTCATGACCATGGCAATATGCTCATTTCCCCAGAATTCTGCATTCGGTGGTATCATTGACAGCCCCTTAAAAATTTCCACTCAATCCACTTGACCTGTATCCATTGCTCCCTCTTCTCAATAAACCTCACCGCCTGCCGGCTGATCGAAAACCGACAGAGGGGGGCCGGCCGATGATCGGGAAGACTGTTCCGCCACAAATCCTGATCCGGGGATTGTCGTCTTCCGGTAACCTGTCATTTGCCTGCCATCATTTTGAAACTGAGTTCAAAACAGGTCCCTTTCCCTCTGATCAACTCGATGGATCCTTTCAACTGATTTTCAGCGAGCATTTTAACCAGGCTCAAGCCCAGGCTTTTTGTATTGTGCCATTCAAAATCCGCAGGCATGCCGATACCGTCGTCTGAATAGTGCATGTCAACCTGTCCCTGGTTGGATTCGGTCAGACGCAGGCGGATTTGACCGGCTGTATCCCCTGGAAACGCATATTTCAAGGAATTTGTGATCAGCTCATTGACAATCAGACCCAGTGGTGATGCCTGTTTTGGCGTCAACACAAGATTACCGGCCTCAATTTCCAGACCTACCTGTTGCTTTATGGAATACCCCCGGAGAATGGCGTCACAGAGGTCTGACAGATACATCTGGACATCGATGGAAGATAAATCATCAGAGCGATAAAGGGCATCATGGATCAAGGACATGGAATGGATCCGGTTTCCACTCTCCCGCAGGGCCTCTTTCGCTGCTTTATCCGTTTCATTCCCCATCTGGAGCGACAGTAAACTTAAGACCACGGACATGTTGTTCTTGACCCGGTGATGGATTTCCTGGAGCAATGTCTCTTTTTCTACGAGAGAGGCCTTGATTTTTTCTTCTGCCATGACATGGCTCGTCACATCCAGGGCCTGGGACATGATGGAAACCATTCTATTCTCGTCGTCAACCAGAACGGAGTTGTACCATGTACAGTGAATGACCTGTCCATCCCTGGTGTAGTTCCTGTTGGAAGCGATGACATTCTGCATTTTTCCGCTGGTAAGCTTTGCCAGGGTTTCTTCAACCTTGGGGATATCGTCTTCGTAGATCAGTTTGATATCCATCATATGCCGGCCAATGGTTTCTTCAGCCCGCCATCCGAATATCCGTTCCGCTTCGCCGGTCCAGCGACTGATAATAAAGTTGGCATCCCATTCCAGAACAGCCAGGGGCGAGATCTCCGTATGGAAATGCAGTCTTTTGTCCTGCTCCCTGAGCTTCTCCTCCACCTGTTTATGCCGGGTGATATCCGTCACGGACAGCCTGAACCGCTTGTGGTCCCTGCCGGTTTGATGGATCGGTGTGCTGTCCAGCAAGGCCCACAATTCAGAGCCATCGTTTTTCTTCAGTTTCAGTTCCACCGATGGGTCTTTGTCCCCATCAATCAGCCGCTTGATGAAAAAGTAATAACTGTCCTGACCGTCCTGGGTGACAAATTCATAAAAAAACCGGCCCGTCAGAAATACTCTTTCAACATCAAGAATACGGGTAATGGTCAGATTAGCCTTGAGAATGGTTCCTTTTTCATTGAGGGTCACATAACCCACCGGAGCATAATCATACAAATCCGTGTATTCGTCTTTTGCCTCCTGGAGGGCTGACTGGGTTTTCCGGAGTTCATCGTTCTGCATCTCCAGTTCAACCTGATGGATGCGCAGTTCATGAATCGTATGGGCTGTTTCCGCGATGGACAGGTTGACGATCTCCACAATATTCGGGTCAATCACATCCTCAGCATGCTTACGCAATTCGGTAAAATCAGATTCTGATCCTGGGGGCGGTTTCTGTTTCATAATCCTCTTTGATGAACCGGTGATTTCTCCGCTCGATCACACCTGAAAAGCATGAAAGGCAAGGGACCGCCTGACTCAGGCCTATTCCGATACGGGTTTTAAATGGGTGATATCTCTCTCGGTGGTTGCCAACGCAACAGGCGTTCCATTGTCATCGACCAGCCGGGTTACCGTCAACCATACCTTCAGGATCCTGCCATCCCTGGTAAGACGCTCTGTTTGACAGGGTTTTACCGGTTTCCCGGTTTTCACCTGTTGAACCAGAGCAAGCATCTCCGCTCTATTTTCAACCGGTATGATGTCACCGATATTCATTTTCAGCGCATCCGCTTCGCTGTAGCCATACATCTCCATGGCGCCCCTATTCCAGGCGGTGATCCGACCCTCAAAGTCCTGCACCGTAATGGCATCATTTGAGTCCTGAACAATTGTTGCCAGCAGACGCAGTTTTTCCGTCTGCCTGACTTTCGTGATATTGGTAAAGGTCATCACGACCCCGTCAATCACATTATCAATAGTTCGATAGGCATTGATACGCACGGAATACCACAAGCCATGCCTGTCCTGAATCTCCCGCTCCGTTTTTTCCAGTGTTTCCAGCACATGCTGCATGTCTGCATACAGCATGTCAAAGGGAACACTGGCGGTAATATCAAGGATGGATCGTCCGACATCAGTCACAATCAGATTGAAGATCTTGGTGATGGCGGGTGTAAATCGTCTGATGTTCAGATCAATGTCCAGAAAGACGGTTCCGATTTCGGTGCTGGCCAGCAGATTGTTAATGTCGTTATGGGCCACCGATAATTCATTCACCCGTTGCTGCAACTCTGTGTTGACCGTGACCAGCTCTTCATTGGTCGACTGCAGCTCCTCTTTTGAGGTCTCCAGCTCTTCATTGGTGCTCTGCAACTCTTCGTTGACCGATTGCAGCTCCTCATTGGCGGATTTGAGCTCTTCATTGGACGTTTCCAGCTCTTCAATGGTCGTCTGTAGATGCTCCCTGGTGGCATCCAGCTCCTGCTCCAGACTCGTTAACGCCGGATCGGGGTCACCCGCTATGGGTTTCTGTCCGTTTGCCGGGGTTGTTTTTGAAACCCGTGATTTTTCATCAAACATCACCAGAAAGAATGCCCCGGGGGTAGTTACCTCCAAAAGCGGTCTGACGGTCAGGCTGATAATCCGAATATCGTCATTGTGCCGGACCCGGACCGCTTCGCAGGAACAGGTCTTTTTCTCTTTGACAGCTTTGTTGAGTGCCGTGCTCAATTTGGTCCGCAAGCCTTCCCGGGCCATGGAAAGCACATTGAAACTGGCCTTGCCAATGGGAGTCTCCAGGAATCGGTCCGTCTTACCCAGGAAATGGATAATGTCATACTGTCTATTGACAAGAACCCCGGGTAACGCATAATTGCTGAGAATAACCTTCTCAGCGACACTCTGAATATCTTGCTCCATCTGGGCTCTGGGCTGTGACTGGGGATGCCCCTGGGAATAATAAAAAGGCATGGCCGGATAGTCACCCCTCTTCCCGGAGAACAGTTCCAGTTTCCTGAATATTTTCCACTTGGTGTCAAGGGGTCTGAACAGGTCCGTAAATTCACCGATACTCTCGGAAGTCCCCAGAAACAGAAGGCCATCCGCTCGCAAAGTATAGTGGAACAGTGGCAGAACCTTTTTTTGCAGCGGCGAATCCATATAGATCAATAAGTTCCGGCAACTGACCAGATCGATTTTGGAAAAGGGCGGATCCATGATCACATTGTGCTGGGCAAACACAATCATTTCACGAATCTGCTTTTTAATCCGATAGATACTGTCTTCCTTGACGAAATACCGCCTCAGCCTCTCTTCTGACACATCCGCCGCGATGCTGTCCGGATAGACCCCGAGTCGGGCCTGTCCGATGGCGGCCGCATCTATGTCACTGGCAAAAATCTGAAAATTTTGCCGTTTTTTGACCCGATCCATGACCTCCAATAGGAGAATGGCCAGTGAATAGGCTTCTTCACCGGTTGAACAGCCGACAATCCAGATCCGCAGGAGAGAATCCGGTTCCCTGCTGTTCAGCAACGCGGGCAGGATCTCCTCCTCCAGGATGCGATAGGCCTCCACGTCCCTGAAAAAACTGGTCACCCCGATCAGCATGTCTTTAAAAAGAATATCCACCTCTGCGGGATTCTTTTCCAGGAAGGTCACATAATCCGCGATTCTGTCAATCTGATGGACTGCCATACGTCGTTCGATCCGTCTATGGATCGTCGTATGCTTGTAATGAGAGAGATCATGTCCGGCGGAATGTCGAATCAGGGCAAAGATGGTCTGAATATAGGCCTTGAATCGATCATCAATCGATTTCGGTTTCGGTTTATTCGAGATATAGGGTGCCCTGGCAACCTTGAGCAGTTTTCCAGGCAGCATCTCCACAGGAAGAATGACATCCACCACACCGGTTGCGATGGCACTTCTCGGCATACCGTCATATTTGGCCGTGTTCGGTTCCTGAACCATGGCAATCCCGCCTTCACCCTTGACCGCCTTCAAGCCAAGCGTGCCATCGGTAGCTGTCCCGGAAAGAATAATGCAGATCGCCTTCTCCCCGAGATCGGCTGCCATGGATCGAAAAAAACAGTCGATCGGCAAATTGAGACCCCCCGTTTTTAAAGGCATCATCAGTAGCAGCCGGCCATTCTCGGCCACGACATTACGATCGGGCGGGTTGAGATAGATATGGTCCGGTTCGATCTTCATGCCATTTTCAATGCCAACAACCTTCATCTGGGTTGATTTCATCAACAGGCTGCCCATCATGCTTTTATGGGTGGGACTCAAATGCTGGATGATGACGAACGCCATTCCGCTGTTGGCCGGCATGTTGGCAAAAAACAGTTCCAACGCTTCGAGACCTCCGGCAGATGCACCCAAACCAACAATTGGAAAATCGATGGATTCGGTAACAGTCCCTTTTATCGCTGCCTTTTTGCGTGGTTCCCGGGTTTTTGGCTTTTTGACCGGCTTGACCTTTCCCTTTTCTTTTTTCTCAGCCATGTCTATTTCCTGACTGCTATTTTTGTATCTATTCAGTTCAATTTCCGCTCAGCCCCGAAGGTATTGTGTTTCAAGAACCTTGGAAGCCATGGATGGCTTCCAGGAGCTCCAGGAGGATTCATGGGGTTCTTGAAACACAATACCTTCGGGGCGTATACAGGTGAACAGCTACCTATTTTTAAACCTTTTTTCAGACCAGAAACGAATCGCGAAAACGCGTATCGACAGTGAGTATCCGGTTGGTTTCTGCCAGACTACATGACTCGGTTGAACAAACCAAGACAATAAGCGAAAATTTTCCGGTCGAGGGGGAACAGGGAGAGACCCTGGCCGTTTTTTACCCTCGACGATTTTATGATCCAAAGGAGATGGACTTGCTCCTGGAAGGGTGATTCGCCGGAAGTCATCCCCATGGGGTACCCGCCAGAGAACAGCAGAATTGAACCCCTTTTCAGGATTCTTGTTGGTACCATGCGGCGGCTGCCCTTTTTATCTGCACCTTGTCAATCTTGCCGCTGGCGATACGCGGCAGTGGGATCTCATGAAACCGGATGACAGCCGGGACCTTGAATTTTGCCAGGCGGCTTTCAACATAGCCCTTCAGCTCCGCTTCAGTGATTGCATGACCCGGGGCCACCATAATGGCAGCTGCGAGTATCTCCCCGAGACGCTCATCGGGAAGGCCGAAAACAGTTGCTTCGTAGACTGCCGGGTGTTCATACAGAACCTCCTCCACTTCAGCGCAGCCGATGTTTTCGCCACGCCGGATCACAATATCCTTGGCCCGGTCCGTGATAAAGAGAAAATTTTCTCCGTCCAGGTATCCCAGATCACCGGTCCGAAACCAGCCATCCTGCAATACTTCCCGCGTGGCTTCGGGTCTGTTCCAATAGCCTTTGAACAGGGAACAGGATTTGATACAGATTTCTCCCTCCCTGCCGGGCGGCAGGACTGTGCCACGGAAGTCCCTGATTTCAATCTCTACCAGGGGCGCCAGGGGGCGACCCACACTCGCTGGCCGGTTGACGTAATCTTCTCCACGAATGCTGGTAGCAAGACCGTTGGTTTCTGTCAGACCATATCCGGCACTCCCGACAGTGGCAGAAAACTTTTGTTCGATCTGTTTTGCGTGTTCCACCGGACGTTTGGCGCCACCTGCGTTCAGCAGCAGCAGGGAGCTGGTGTCACGCTTCTCAAAATCAGCCGAGTTGATCAGGTCCCATGACTGGGTGGGCACCCCGTCAAACCCGGTCAGTCGCTCCCGTTCGATGAGTTCCAGGGCCTTTTCCGGATTCCATTTTCTCATGAACACCAGTTTCCGTTTTGAGAGAATGCTGTTCAGAAACTGGACGATCAAACCTGAAACATGAAACAGCGGAAATGTCGAAAGCATCCCCGGTTGTGGTGGCGGATCTTCCGGTACTGCCGTTGGATCGAGCGGCGGAATCATCTCCGTTTGCCTGAACAGCCATGCTTTCCAGGGTTCTAGCGCCGCTTGCGGCAAGTGCGTGAAGAGATCGCCCAGAACCGGGTAAATCCAGGCAACCAGCGGCGTCAGAACGGCACGGTGTGATGAGAGGACCCCTTTGGGCTTTCCCGTGGAACCGGAGGTGTACATCAGTAACGCACTGTCGTTGGGGTCAATATCCACCGGTGGTGCCGCTGTTCGGTCACCTTCCAGCAGCGGGCCGATATGCAGACTGGTGTTCACATCCTGGCCTTCTGCGCGAATCGCGATGACCGTCAGATCCAGTTCCTGGATCAAGGGGCCCAACCTGTCTATTCGTTCAGCATCAGCGAACAGCACCCTGGATCCGGAGTCCTTCAATCCGTACACCAGTTCCTCAGCACTCCACCATGCGTTGAGGGCAACTGCGATACAGTTGAGCGAGGTAATCGCCATGAATGCAAAACACCATTCGGGATAGTTTCGGGCAGCAATGGCAATGCGATCGCCTTTCCGGATATCGAAATCGGTCTTCAGTCTCCAGGCGAGATTCGCCGACTTCAGATAGACCTCTTTCATCGTATATCGATCATCTTTGTAGACCATCAACACGATCTCATCGTTGTCCCCGTTTTCCGCATAAAGATCAACCAGGTTTTTGATATGCCCGTTGGGAACCCGGTATAATACACCGTCAATCTTCTCTGTTGAAACCTCCAAACGGGAGCCCCTGGAGCCAAACAGTTCAATCGCTTCCTTCCTGGTCAATTGCGCAGCCATGTGTCAATATTCCTTTATTCATGATTTCTGAAGAATGGGGGAAACCCTCTCTGAACAGCCGGACGACCCCTGAATGGTCCGGACCTCATATGTTGAACGAATCCAAAACGTAAAGCTGATAGCGCATTACCGTCAATCAATTTCTCGATGATCAGTATAAAACGGAAAAATTTTGTTGGGCACAATGAAACATGGGAATCATATCGCGCTGGTCACCTGCGAATAATATGAACCCGATTCATTGCGGCATTGAGATCCCTGAAAAGGGGGGCACCAAAAAGAAGCCTCTTGACTTAGGTTTCAGTCATCGGCTAAGAGTCGTTTTTAAAGGTATTCCCCTTTTCAACCAGGGACCTGGAACAGGTACCGGCCCCCTGACGCCCATGCGGGCAATGACACCCGACTCTCGTGGCAACGTTTTTTTGATCACCTCAGGATACCCTGCCTGGTTTGTCCTTGATGATGCCGCAGAGCAGCCTGGGAAAAGCGCCAGGAAGTGGCAGCTGGCAAAGGGGAAAAATGGTCAATAAAAAAGAGGATCAATGAAAACGTTCAAACAGAAAATAGCCGTCATCACCGGGGCAGGAACCGGTATGGGCAGGGAACTTGCCCGTCAACTGGCTGCCGAAGGGTGCCACCTGGCCATTTGTGACGTATTGGATGACAACCTGGCCGAAACGAAACGGCTCTGCGATGACACCGCAGCAGCAGGAACACTGGTCACGATGCACGTCTGTGACGTGTCCGATGAATCCCAGGTACTTTCCTATTGTGAGGCCGTCAAACAGCAACACCACACCGACCATATCAATCTCCTCTTCAATAACGCCGGAATCGGCGGGGGAGACAGCTTTCTGCTGAGCGAACGAAAGGAATGGGAGCGGACATTCGCTGTCGACTGGTTTGGTGTCTACTACTGCTCAAGGGCGTTTATGCCCCTGCTGCTGGCCAGCAGTGACGGGCATATTGTGAACACCAGCAGCGTCAACGGTTTCTGGGCCTGCCTGGGACCGAACGTGAGTCACACCGCCTACAGCACAGCCAAATTTGCGGTGAAGGGGTTTTCGGAATCGCTGCTGGTCGATCTGCGTCTCAACGCCCCCCATGTCAAGGTCTCACTGGTCATGCCGGGGCATGTCGGAACCAATATCGGGCCGAACACGATGAAGATACACGGCAGTCCCATACCGGCAGACCTGGACCGCGAGCAACTGGTTCCTTATCGGCGCTGGCTGGAAAATCAGGGGCATGCTGCCGAGAATATCAGCGATGCGGAACTCAGGGCGATGATTCAGCAGTATATGGATGATTTCATGAACAACGCCCCCCTCACTGCAGTCCAGGCTGCAACCATCATCCTCGACGGGGTCAGGGCCAACCGGTGGCGCATTCTGGTGGGAAACGATGCCCATGCCCTGGACCGGGCGATACGGGATGACCCCGAGGCAGCCTATGATCTCCCTTTTCTGGAACGGTTACCCGACTTTGGTCTGTCCGGCTGAAACTGAAAAATGACCTCAGATCGTTTTAGACCCCAGGATCTGGTTGTTTTTCACTTATGGGAATCTTGATTAAATGGAACTCAGCCAGCATCAAAGGGTTGATGTTTCAAGAACCCTGAAAGCCATGGATGGCTTCCAGGAGCTCAATGGAAGGACTCGTGCGTTTTTTGAAAGATCAACCCTTTGGTGCGGTAAGTTCGATCATTTGAATGAATCAAGGTGCCCTCATTCTTCACGTTCTTCGCTGCGGGTCCAGCGAATTCAATCAGGCACAGGTCTGCGCTTCTACTCATAAAAAGGGGTGAAGCGTTGTATTTCAGTAACGGTGAGTGGTGGGGTTTGCCGTTTGCTCACATTTACAATGGTTTAATGTTTTCAACAGGGTGATCCCCGAAGGCCCCGGTTTGAATGCTGAATGCGGGTTTCCGCTTTCGACAGTTGCCTGCTCCCCTGTACTGCCACATGAACAGTCATGCCCGGTTTCAGACCCGCTTTCTTTTTTGACATTCTCTTTGGTACTTTTGGACGTCACCATGGTTTACTCCGAACGGTTCACTCAATATCGATCCATTAGACTTGGTTCCTTCATCCACGGTCAGGGATCAAAAAAACAGGTCTGATTACAATCCTATAAGCTTTGTATCTATTCAGTTTGATTTCCGCTCAGCCCCGAAGGTATTGTTTTTCAAGAACCTTGGAAGCCATGGATGGCTTCCAGGAGCTCCAGGAGGATTCATGCGTTTCTTGAAACACAAACCCTTTGGGGCGTATATCAGGTGAATAGTTACTAAGCTTTTTAAGATACCAGACCAGGTTGCTTTAAAAAAGGCACACATTTCTGATCAACTCGATCTAGAAAATCGATCTAATGAACCGGCAACACAGACAGGGTGGTCTGTGTTTTTACTTGAAGGTCTCCACGACCGGGCTCACCAGGGGGGGCAGAACGGATCAGATCCGGACTGAATTGTGTTTCAACAGGAAAAGCGGTATCATAACTGCTACGCGCAGTGAGATCCTTGATCAACCCAGAAAATGCAATCACCCATGGATATTTTCAATCTGATCTGGCCGAATCTTCCCGATTTAAAAGACGTGAAGATCGACCTGGCCAGGGAGTCCGATGCTTCACCAATTGGACTGCTTTCCAGGAAGTATATTGAAACGGGATTGCCAGGCTGGGTGTGGGACCCATCCAAAGTCCTGCATGCCATTCAGGACCCGGATTCGATGGTTGTTGTCACCCGCCGGCAGGACAGCATCAACGCTGCAGCCATCCTTCAGTTTGGCAGAAAGACCGCCCATCTCAACCTGCTTGTGGTAGCCGTGGATTTTCAGCGGACCGGCATCGGCAGCTGCCTGCTGCGATTCATGGAAAATGCCGCTTATTTATATGGCAAGTCCCTTTTAAACCTCGAGGTCCGCGCCAGCAGTGACTCTGCCCTGAGGTTTTATCGCGCTCTGGGATACCGTCAGACAGAGATTGTTCAAGGCTACTATCAAACCGGCGAAAACGCTGTCCGCATGTCCCACCGCATTGTGACACAACCCTCTGCAAAAATACCGCTGTCCAGTGCCCCATAGACTCAGAATCTATTGAACCATAGTGTTCTTCACAACCTGTCAAGAAGTACCACCATAACCCTGCAAATTAAGCATTTAGCTGCTATTGTCCAATTGATAAGGTTTCACAAGATTTCATGACTTTCCAGACAATGTGCGTACATAACTGTGTACACAATTTTCGATGTGGAATTGCGGAAATCCATGTCCAGCTTTTTACAATTTGGACGCCCTATCTCCATCCAATTAGTTATTTATTTTACAGGAAAATCAAATGAATACCTACGTATACCGGATATGTGGTTTCATGCATGTACTTATTATTGTTTTTTTTATCCCCCAATCACCCAAAGAAAAGCAGAATTGGGAGGTTGGGGGGTGTTATCGGGACAGATCAAAATTCCTCTTGGAGGAGCCTCTATTTTATCGAATTCGTCATATTATTCCATTTTACTTTTCAGTTCCTCCTCCAGCGCTTCCAGTTCCTTCATATCGTCATCGTCAGCATGTTTAGCGGCTTCTAACTTTCTTCGTCGGTCGAATTGGCCATATATTTCCTTTACCTTCTTTTCCATTGCTGCATTACTAATTCTTCCAGAACCGGTTAAAACGGGTCTTTCATTAAATTCAAGCAGTCTATCCACATTCTCTCGCCAGAAACTCATGGTAATATCCAGCCGGTTCTTAGCTCTCAATTCAGCGGTATCCAGGAAGATCACGACCAATCGGTTGAGTGTGTCGATTTCGTCTTTGATCAGGTAGTTTTTGGCGATAGTGATATCCTGTTTGCGGACAACATTGCCCTTCCAGGAAGTGAGATTCATATTGGGTTTCGAGGCGTCCGCTCGGCTACTGATAATTTCGGCGGCTGTTTTTTGGGTGACAGCGTAAAGCAGTTTATTCTGGGTCTCGGCGAAAAACATCTGGGTTGCTTTATCCGTTTTATCGTAGTCGCTACATAGCTTAAAAAGATCCCTGACCTTTTGATAAAACCGCTTTTCAGACGCCCGTATATCCCTGATCTGTTCCAGCAACTCATCAAAATAGTCCGGTCGACCATCTGGATTTTTAAGGCGTTCATTGTCCATCACAAACCCCTTCACCATGTATTCTTTCAGGTTTTGGTTCGCCCAGATCCTGAATTGCGTCCCTCGCTTGCTTCGTACTCTAAAGCCGATAGATAGAATCATCTCAAGAGAATAGTAGATTACATTGTACTTTTTTCCATCGGCGGCAGTTGTAATGAAATTCTTTACAACTGAATCTTCACCTAATTCTCCTTCTTTCAATATGTTAGCGATATGTTGACCAATATTTTGCTTTGAGGTGTCAAAAAGGTCAGCGATCTGATTCTGATTCAGCCATACCATTCCATCTCTGGAATAAAGTGAAACAGCGGCTTTCCCATCAGCTGTGTTATAAATAACAATGTTCTTATTCTCCTCGATCATCTCATACCTGCATTTCCAATATCAAAATAAATTTCTAAAATGAAATTGTCAGCCTGGATTTCCACCAAACGCCCTCAGATTAAAGCTTCCTTCAGCATCTGTATGGCTGCGTCTTGAAGGTTCATGTCGTGGCTCCCCATTTTTTATTCATTAATATTTTCAGATTCATGATCACACCATACCAAGTTCAAGTTTATGTTTAATTTTCTCCCAGCCAGGGATGACAGAATCGAGGAGCTTGTAAAATTCGGTGCTATGATCATGATATTTCAGATGACACAGTTCATGTGTGACAACATAGTCAATGCACTCTTTGGGCGCTCTAATCAGGTCTGTATTGAGGGTTACTGTACCCTTGTTTGAAAGGCTGCCCCACCTTTTTTGCATTCGCTTAATGGATAGTTTAGGTTTGCCAATGCCGAGACCATTGAACTTCTGCCAACAACGATCCATGCTCTCCGCAAATTGCAGGTCTGCTTTTTCCAAATACCATCGATTTAAAAGTTTCTTTGAGATAACTGAAGTCGGCTCGCTCCGGCAATTGATATGAAAAATGCCGCGAGATAATTTGACCGAGTTTTCTGGTCCCTCGGCTAACTTTAAGCGGTACTGCTTTCCAAGATACAGGTGGGTTTCGCCGGTCACGTAGCAGCGGTCAGGTGTCTTTGGATTAAACTGCTTGAAATAATTCAACTGCCTGAGAATCCATCGAGCCCTTTTAAGTATCTTCTTTTTTATCAGAATGATGTCTGATTGCACGGGTGCTTTGACAATAACAGTACTGTCAGGATGCACAGCAATTTCCATCGTTTTTCTGTCATAATAGAATAGACTGAAATCAATAGTCTTTCTCCCGTAAACAACCGAGTGTTTGTTGTTGTGGATCAATGCCTCCATTATTTATAGCTCCTGTGCTTTGCCACCTGCAGCACCTTTTCAATAATGTCATCCATCTGATCAAGTGACAACTCAATACCTCTTTCTGTTTTAAGTTCATCATAGAGATAATCGTCGATCTCATTAACCGCTTGCTTTTGAGCATCTTCATCATCCCAGAAATGAACTTTTTTGTGCTTTTCCAAAATGCTGTGAATTGAAATCGCCGTATCTGCAGCAGTGGATTCAAGATCTTCCTCACTCAATTCGTGTTTTTCGAGAAAAGGTTTAAGCACGCCAAAATAAGCCATAGCATCTTCTTTTCCGGATAGTTTGTCAGGTATATCATCATGTAACTTACCAACTACCTTATTACGGATGTCCACAACTTTGTTCAGATAATCCAAGTCGGATATCCTCTTAGCCCTGAAATCCTCAATCGCCTGCTGGATCAGTTTTGAGAACTTCTCGTAAAACGCCGGGTCTTCATCCATCTTTTCAGTAATAGCTTTCTTTGTTGCATGTGCAATCGTATCAGCCTTGGAGGCGGTACTTTTCCTGGAATGATATACCCCTTGCTCCTCTTTAACCTGATCAAACATTTTATCGTCAAAAATATTGACCGGTTCATTCAGCTGAATCACCTCATTGGCTTGAATGTGAATATCCAGCAGCTTCTTGATTTTTGGCTCGTAGTCCCGGTAATCAATAGCCTCAGCATATCGCAATTTGACAGACGTTTTGAGTGATTGAAACTTCCGAAGGTCTGCTTTGTACCTGGACAACATTTTTTCAGCGGTTTCTATCAAGAATTTTTCAGAAGAGAGTGCAATGCTGAGATTCTTCCCGAACTCCGAAAGACGGCTATAAAACTCTTCTCTCAACTCGTCATCAGCAAGTAATACTTCGTAGGCCTCTTCATCGTTGGAATGTTTAACTGTCTTGAATAGATCCCAGAGATCAGAATATCGTTCCGGCAGCTTTTCTATTTCGCTGTTAATGGATGTCAGAGTGCCAACAAGGTCGGATTCATCGAATCCTTCGAACGCATTATACATTGTAAGTGCTTTATCCAGTTCTCCGAGGACACTAACATAGTCCACAATAAAACCAAACTCCTTACCGTCATGAAGACGATTTACCCGTGCAATTGCCTGAAGCAGCGTATGTTCCTTCAGTAATCTGCATAGATATAGCACCGCGTTTCGTGGGGCATCGAAACCAGTCAGAAGTTTACTGACAACAATGAGAATTTCCGGATCACTACCGTGTTTAAACTGGTTGATGAGCTGCTTGGTGTATTCTTCTTCGCTGCCATATCGCTTCATCATCTTTTGCCAGAATTTTACGACCTCGTCTGTTGTCTCATCATCAGTTTCTTCATAACCTTCACGCATATCCGGCGGAGAAATAACAACCTCCGAACTGACAATACCTATTTCATTCAGGTAAGCGTTGTACTGGAGGGCGGATGCTTTATTCGGAGCCACCAACTGTGCTTTAAAATCTGTCCCCTGCCAGTTGGAACGAAAGTGCTCGCTAATGTCGAAGGATCTCATGTATATGACCTGATCCGCTTTGTTCAGCATTTCCGCTTGTGCATATTTCCGTTTCAGATCCGCTTGCTGCTCCCTGGTCAACCCTTGTGTGTGCCTTTCAAACCAAAGATCTACAGCCGTCTGATTCTGTGTCATCTCTACATGTCGCCCCTCATACAATAACGGAACAACGGCGCCATCTTCGACAGCCTGTGTGATTGAATAATAAGGGTCCATTAATTCACCGAATTTGGTGAAACTATTCTTTTCCTTCTTTAAAAGTGGCGTACCGGTAAAGCCGAGATAACAAGCATTGGGAAACATCAGTCTCATTTTTGCTGAAAAGGAACCGAACTGGGTACGATGGCTTTCATCAACAAGAATGAAGATGTCAGGGGATTCATCCTGATATTTCTTTATCGCGTACGCCTTATCGAACTTATGAATGAGGGTTGTGACAATACCTGATTTCTTTTCAGCGACCAGTTCCAATAATTTTCTCCCGGAAGTTGCCCGATTTGCTTCAAGGCCACAGGAGGCAAAAGTGTTGCCCAGTTGTTTATCCAGATCGTCACGGTCTGTGACAAGAACAATTCTTGGATTCACAATTTCAGGATCCAAGGCCAGGTTTCGAGCCAGCATCACCATGGTCAGCGATTTCCCTGAACCCTGAGTGTGCCAGATCACACCGCCTTTACGTGAACGTCGTGTGTATCCTTCGGGTTGGTCAAATTGTTTTACCCGAATCAGTGTGGACTTGATGACAAAATACTGCTGATAACGGGCGATCTTTTTGATACCCCCATCAAATATTGTAAATTTCCATGCCAACTCCAGGAGCCTTTCCGGACGGCAAAGGGAAAACAGAGACTTATCCTGCTCGGTTACAAGTCTGTCGCCTTTTAAAGCTGCCTGCTTAACATCAAAGGCCGTTGAAATTCTGGCAATAACGTCCTCGGCAAGCGGTTGGCTGATGACAGCCGCAAGTTTTTTAAACTCACGCTCACCATTATCCATCTGAGGCTCTTTCCATACACTCCAGAATTTTACAGCGGTTCCTGTTGTTGCATACATGGCGCTGTTCTTATTTAGAGCCAACACCATCTGACTGTAGATGAAGAGTTTCGGGATATGGTCATCATTCTGATTTCTGATCGATTGCGAAACTGCCTGTTCCACCTCAACCTGCGGCGCTTTGCATTCAATTACACAAAACGGAATACCATTGACAAAAAGAACAATATCCGGCCTGGCAGTTTCGGTCGAGCGTGAACGTTCAACACTGTATTCGACCGTTACGTGAAACTTGTTGCGACCGGGATTGCGCCAGTCGATATAGTTCAGGTTGAAACTTTTGGAGTCACCCTCAATGGCCTGCTCCATGGCCGTCCCGAGAGTGATCAGATCGTAAATAGCTTCATTTGTCTTCAGCAGTCCATCATATTTGACGTTCTTCAGCTTCTGGATAGCCGACTGAACATTTTCCTCACTGAAGAGATACTCATTTCCTTTGTATCGAATGTGGTTTATTTCTTTGAGCTGGTTCCGCAGAATGTTCTCCAATAAAACATAGGAAGTCCTATCCTGCCTTTCACGGAGCGTCTCTGCCGGCGTCAAAAATTCAAATCCCAGGCCGATCAAAAGTTGCAAGGCCGGGATTTGAGATAGATGCTTTTCATTGATCTGAAAGCTAGCCATATAATCCTCTTTTATTCTAAATTCGGTTCCAATCATTTAGGGCATGTGCTTTGAACCATAACACAGGTGCCATTTTTCGAAACTCATTCAATTTTTGACGAAACGGGCATGCCGCGAGTCTTTTCCCACATCCGCAGGGACAGGGTTTTTTATTTGCAATCCGTTTCTTAACCCCCAGCAGCTGAATGGCCTGTGTTATCTGATGCCGTTCTTTTAATCCCAGCAAGACCGAGTAATCGTCCACAACGCCTTGGTCACCATGAGCCAACTCACCAAATACGAATTCACCACCGTGTATCAGCTTGTAAGAAACAGCATATAGGTAGGGCACGAGGCATTTATCCGCAAAGCCAGTCAAATTTGGCGCACTATGAACTTTCTTTAACAGCCTGAGCGGTGCCCCCAGACAAAGGGTCCCGTCCGGATTAACATGAAAATTACCGTCACGCGGAATTTTGCCACTGGTTTCCTTCACCTTTGGAAGGGCTCGAGGGAACTTGTCCGGAACGACGATTTCCAAGTTGTAGGAATCTACGATTTCATCACTGCCAGACACGTCTGCCTTGAACCGAAACTTTCCACGCAGGCATACGCCAGTATCCGAGGATGGTGCTGTCGACATGCCGGGATAATCGCACAGAAACTGGCTCACGTTATTTAATGCCAATAAACCCATTTAGTTACCATTCCCACGGTCTGGCCGAGTCTTGTCGGTCAATCGAATGTGCTTTGGGAGTTATGATGCTAACGCTGGCAGCGCTGATCCCCAGTAGTTTTTTCAGTTCCGACTGGTTCATTCGCAATGAGAATTTCTCTTCAATGTGTTCGCAAAGAAATTCAGAATCAGTTGTGGAGGTAAGATGCTGAAAATCAGTTATTGCCTGCAGAAGCCAGGCATTGAAATTTTCTTCCAATCGTAGGTGCAAACAATCATGCCTATACCAACGGTCGGCAAAGTCCTCATCAGGATCAACGGGATTAGGAACTCGTGGTCTTGTCGGACGCACCAAATCGCCCATCTTTTCAAGCACATTTCCAAGTGCCGCAACGATATCAGTCTCACCGTTATAGGCTCTGGCTGCCAATGTCGTTATGATGATGGAAATAGGCTTGGAAACGAGGTTGTCTTTGCTCCAGTTGTCACGATGGCGTTTCAGAATCTGAATTATCCGCTGCAGGGGTGTTTTCTTTTTGAACAAAGGCACATCGTCCACCTGAGCTTTATCAAGACGGATTCTGGTTTGTTGTGGATTCATTCGGTATTCAAACCACTTGGCATACCCCTCTGGATTACTGATATTCCAGTTAGCACAAATATGCTTATAGCCCTCGTGTCGGTCATCTGTTATGGATACCGTTGTTTGGGATGCGGATCCGGCCACATACTCGTCCAATCCTGATTTACGAATGGACTCCAATATTGCTTTACGGCGGTTTTCATCCGCTGGAATACATGGAACAATATCCATGTGAAAACTAAGGTCATCCTGATACTCAAGGCGCCAGCAGCGATGCTTCGCCTCCAGTTCTCTTTTGATGCCACGGGCTTTCCGATAGGCTTCCAGTTCAATGCCAATCAGTTTTTTAAGGGTCTCTTGGGTATGGCTGTCCTTGCTGACTCCATCTCTGAGCTTGCAGGCAAGATCAAGGTCATACTCTTCACTTTCATCAAGGGGGCGTATTGCTGTACCAAGGCGGAACGATCCCTGCGGGAAAATATGTGGATTGTTTCCCGAGACTGCTGATTCATCCCGATCAAACCACTCACCGAGATCTTCATACCTATTCCGGGCTTTGTCGTAGGCAGAATCAGGGAGCTCTAGCAATTTGACCATGTTGTCAATAAAGACTCGTTTTTGTTCGATGGTAATCATTGGCTGTCTCCTATAATTATTGCTGTTATAAATTTTTTCTCTTTGTTGTTCTGATCATAAATGATCCATGGCATATCCGCTTTCGGCATCCTTGCTCTTCCCATCTCTATGGAACAGGAGACAGACATTGCCGGGAAAACAGAAAGTGGCGTAGTAGACCCATGCACATCCTTAATTAAAACCATGAGTTTTCGAATGATGGTCCGCATCATTGAAAGCTGAGCGCTGTTACGGATATTATCGTTGCCGATATGTTCTTCCGGGACAGTCAACTCCCATATAGAAACCTGTTCACCCATGACCTTTCGGATCCGTTCATGATTGATGATGTCACTCAATGAAATAACCAGAACCGGGGCTCCATTTACCACCTCAGGTTTCTTGACAATGAATTCGAATCCTTCAGGGAATTCCTGCCAGTGCCAGCCTTTCGGCTCTCTGATCGGCTGATAAGAATCGACTGAAATCTTGTCAGTAAACAGTGCCCCCAGTTGAATCAGCAAGGGTATTGGAGCCAGACAGAACAACGAAAAATGTTTTGTCTGGTCGCTTTCAATCAAAGGTAGAACTTTCTGGTCAAACACCCGGTTGAGATGAGCCGATTCCGATTCCCAGAAAGCGGCCGTTTTGTCTTCATGGGAGCATGACATGGAAAGGCAGACAGAGTTTTCCGAAACTACTGGATATCGCTCAGGAAACATCGCTTCCATGGCATCTTCCTGTTGAAGCGGAGACCGTTGTTCACCAATGTTGCTGCCGTAGAAAACCACATGAGATTTTCGGTTGGCTGCAATGCCGGTAACCGTGATCACTCTGTGTTCATGTTCCTTTTTCCATTGTTGAAGCAGCGAGGCTGAATATTTGGAACCGTCTTTATCCTGATCAATGGTCTTGTGGCAGTCATGGCACATCAGCATCAGGTTATCAGCACCATTAAGGCTTTGTGGGTTCTTTTTGAACGGTCCCCACCCCCGTGGACCATCTTCAGAAAACGAATAGATATGTGCCTTCTCAGAAATATTAACCCGTTCCTGAGTTACCGGAGACTTGTACATTATGCGGTTGCACCCGTTGAACTGGCACCGCCCGGCAGCTCGTGCCCACAGCTCCCGTTCAACTTCTTTTTTTATGTACCGTGTAACCTCTTTGACTTTCTTTTCACCCATATACAGCCCCTATTTTTTATCCTTTGGCGGGCACGGGTCATTTCCGTAACTGTTGCCTGCCCGGATCTTTCCGTTCTCACCATGAATTTTCGTATCAGACTTTTGATTTCTGGCGATGTTCTCTGCCTTTTCAATGGCCTGAGCCTGTGTGCGGGTGACCTTGGTTGCCTTGCTGTTACCTGCACCCTTGACCGCCCAGCCGTCTGGGTGCTTCACAACATGCTGATTTCTACCTTTAGCCATAATTACGCCTCTATGTATTGGTTAATGATTTCCGGTTTTACCCGCCATTCGCCGGTGAGCATCTTCTGCATTAGACCGCGTTTCTGGATTTTATATTTTTCTGCGAGCTGTTTCAGCAGGTCGATTTCATTTTGAACTAATAATAATACTTCAACGATTTCTTGTTGTTCTTCTATGGGTGGAACAGGAATCTTGATACTCAAAAAATCAGGAATACTTATTTGCTTTCCGTCACGAATACCAATCACCGCGAGGTTTAGATATTTCTCGATGAATAGATAGGATTTGAAAAACAGCCGATAGAAATCAGTGTCTATTTCGATCTTTGGGCGTAAAACCGTGTAAGCGGGGCTTATGATCCCTTGGTAGGTGGAGTATTCAATTCCACCTTGGAATAAGCGAAGGCTAATCGCAAAGTCGCCCCGTCTAATAAGTTTATATCCAGTCGTCGTTCCTTCAGGAGACATGACCCGACCTTCCAACATGCTCCGAGGTATTACCCCACGATCTTGCGTAACTGACAGAAGTTCTTCATCGGGAAAGTTTTTTTCTGTTATTGTATCGAATATATTCTTTGGTTTGATATGGGGCCAAGAGTCGCACCGTTGGCTTATCAGTTTCTGAATCTGCCCCTTTAAACTGGCCTCCTTCGCCTGAATCAGCCGTTCAGTCTTCTCGATGGCCTCATCCCAGGTGGACAACAGATCGGCAATGGCTTTTTGCTCTGGAAGCGCCTTGGGAAAGATGATCTTAACTTTCTTAAATTCAGAAGATTTAATCCCAGTAGCAGTGGACCCAGAAGCACGCAAATAGACTCGAGTTTGTCCCTGCTCTGAAAGTAAAAACTGCATCAAATAATCACTTTCTATTTTGGTCCTGTCGGGTCTTAAACACAGAACCCTCTGTCCAATTGCGAATTTCCCTCGTTTTGGGTATTTACAAATATTTCCCAGCGGTGCTTCAGTAGTAAATAGAAGATCAGAGGGTTCTGGTATACCTCTAGACATCCATCCTTTGTAATCTTCTTCCAAAATGTATTCTTGCGCCGTGAAATCGATGAGACCTTTTCTGATATTACGAGCAGTGATTAGTGGAATTCCGCTGTCCGATTTCGGCACTGACTTACCTCTGTAGTCGATAATTTTCGACAAAATGGAGCTGATAGGCTTTTCCTCCCAGGGTTTATCCAATCTCATCGCTGAATCTCCTTGAGCTTCTCGGCCATCTTCACCCGCACTGCCGACAGCTCATTTACCAGATCGTCAATTTCCAGTTGCACCGCATCGATATCTATTTCCTCTTCCTTTTCAAAGGTGTCCACATAGCGAGGGATATTGAGGTTGAAGTCGTTTTCCCTGATCTCCTCGAACTCGGCTAAATGGCTGTATTTTTCTTCTTCAGCCCTTACCGTGTAGCTTTCCATGATCCTGGCCAGATGCTCTTCGGAGAGGGTATTCTGGTTCTTATTCGAAACAAACTCCCTGCTGGCATCGACAAAGAAGACGTTTTTACACGCTTCCCGGGCACCGCCTTTTTCACGGGAGCGGTCAAAAACCAGAATCGCCACCGGAATGTTGGTGGTTGGGAACAGGTTGCCCGGCAGGCCGATCACGGCATCCAGCAGGTTTTCCTCAATCATTTTTTCACGGATACGCCCTTCGGCGGCACCTCGGAACAACACACCATGGGGAACCACTACAGCAACACGGCCCTCTTTTTCAAGGGCGGTTTCCACCATATGGCTGATAAATGCCCAGTCACCCTTGCTTTTAGGTGGAACACCGCGCCAGAAACGGTTGTACTGATCGCTCTCGGCATTCTCTGCTCCCCACTTATCCAGCGAGAAGGGGGGATTGGCCACCACACAGTTGAATTTCATCAACCGGTCATTTTCCACCAGCAGCGGACTGTTCAGGGTATCGCACCATTCCACCCGGGCACTGTCAAAGCTGTGCAGGAACATGTTCATGCGGCAGAGTGCCCATGTGCTGCCATTGGACTCCTGTCCGAAGAGGGCAAAGTTGCGACCTGCCTGTGCGTCGCTCCCAGCTTGTTTAGCGACTTCGGCAGCGGCCTGAACCAAAAGGCCACCCGATCCACAGGCCGGGTCACAAATGCGGTCACCCGGCTTGGGGCCGGCCAGCCTGGCCACCAATTCCGTCACCTTCAGCGGGGTAAAGAACTCTCCGGCCTTCTTTCCGGAATCGGAGGCGAAGCGTTCAATCAGATAGATGTAGGTATTGCCGATCACATCCTCGGATACGAGGCTTGGCTTCAAACTCAGCTGTGGCTTGTTGAAATCCTCCAGCAGGGAATTGAGGCGTTTATTGCGATCTTTCGTCCGCCCGAGGTTGGCTTCGCTGTTGAAGTCGATATTGCGGAAGACCCCTTCGAGTTTGCTCTTGTTGCTCTCTTCAATATGATCGAGCACGATATTGATCAGTTCGCCGATATTGGCGGCTGACCTGCGTTCATACAGGCTGTAATAAGTGGCCGGAAATTCATCCAGAACCGTTTCTGCACCGGTTTCGTTATTTTTTTCGGTGAGTTTCACCACCGGGAGAACAAAACGTTCACGCTCGAGCTTGCGGCGGATACGAACATCATCATTTCCATACTGTTTTTGATATTTTTCGTAGTGGTCCTGCCAAACGTCGGAGATGTATTTCAAAAACAGCATCACAAGGATGTAGTCTTTGTACTGTGCCGGATCAACAACTCCCCGGAACGTGTCACACGCCGCCCACGCCGCGTTGTTGATGTCTTTCTGATCAATCTTATTACTCATGTTTTATTCTCCTTTTGCAAACTGCATTAGCACTGCTGAAATGTACTGTTCCCGCTTATCTGCCAGCTTATGAAGCAGGGTTTGTTCACGAGTAAGCAGCGTGGCCAGCTCTACGATGTTTTTCTGTTTTTTTAGACTTGGTAGTACCACCTCCAGATCTTCAATCGTCTGCTTGCTGATCATTTTCTGAACCGTGCCCTTGGCTCTGCTGGTCAGGAAAATCTGCGCATCCCGCTGACTGATGTACCAGTTCAGATACTCGGGCAAAACCTTGTCCGGCTTTGCCACCCGGATTCTCAATAAGGGAGCGGCAACAACAGCCTTACCCGGATCATCGAGAAGAACTGCTGCTGTGGTTACATGGCCGCGAGACCTGAATACCAGGTCGCCTCTCCGTGCAAGATGATGTTCTTTTACGGTCTCCATATCAATTCTCAACAATTCGTCACAGCCAACCGTGTGGTCATCAAGCAGGTCCTTCATCTGAATAACAGCAATTCCGCCACTCTCAGAGGTTTCCAGACGAGACCTGAATGAATACCCCATCTGTACAGTTGCCAGTTTTTTTATTTTCATCTTCATTTGCTCACTCTTCAATATGCTGTAATGTCGTTTCTGCAATAATTGCATAATAGAACGATGCTTGTCAAATATATTTTGCAAAAATACCGTTTCTGTATTTTGTTAATCTTACTCATCCTGGAATGTAAAAATAAGGCACTTAAAAATCTTTCAGTCGAGCTGTTTGGCAAAAGACACGCAAGGCATAACAAGTCAGATATTAAGCTCATATTATTAACATAGATATTACCCCTGTTTCATAACATTCTGGCCATGGAGAAACCATGAATAAGATCATTATCTAAATACTGATCATCGTTGGAACATGCGTTTTAAAGAGCGTTTTAGTCATGTTCAAACCAAAAGTCTATCAATAGACGTGGCTCAATTATGTTTTTTAGGTTGACATTCAGAATTTACATGCAACGATTTTCAACCCTGAACAGTTACCATCCGTTCAAAGAAAACCGATACAGATAGCCACCATGGGACTGCTTCCTGAATTGACCGGTAAAAAGTCGGGTTGCCTGTATCCTGCAACACAACCCTGCCTGCATCCGGTTTTCCTTTTTTCAGGTTGATTTTTTTTATGGTTGTATGCTAGGTTTATGGCGTGCTATTTTCGTAATAATTCCATTACCTTAATGGACAAACGAATCAACAGATAACGTCAATTTTCTTGAGGAGGTCACATGGTAGCTTTAAAAAGAGGAGTCCTGTCCGTATGTGTCCTGTTTTGTTTTTTTACAGCCCAGGCATTGGCTGTAATTGAAATTCAATGGTGGCATGCGATGGGCGGTCGACTGGGCGAAAAAGTCCAGGAGATCACGGACGGTTTTAATGCCAAGCAGAGCAAGTACAAGCTTGTCCAGGTGTACAAGGGGAACTATGCCGATACAATGACAGCCGGGATCGCCGCTTTCAGATCCAAAACCCAGCCCCACATCATGCAGGTTTTTGAAGTGGGAACAGCGACAATGATGGCCGCCAAGGGCGCCATCTATCCGGTTTACCAGTTGATGGCCGAAACCGGGGAACCCTTTGATCCCAATGCTTATCTGTCCACGGTCACCGGGTATTACACCAATTCGGCAGGGGAAATGCTCTCCATGCCTTTCAACAGCTCGACCCCGGTTCTTTACATCAACGAGGAAGCTTTCCAGAAAGCCGGTCTCGATGTGAACAAACCGCCCAAAACCTGGCCGGAAGTGGCTGATTATTCGCGCAAGATTATTAAGGCCGGTTATAAATGTGGATTTTCAACAGCCTGGATCTCCTGGATTCAGTTGGAAAATTTATCCGCCTGGCACAATGTCCCCTTTGGAACCAAATCCAACGGGTTTGACGGCCTGGATACCGAATTTGTCATGAATGGTCCGCTCCAGGTGAAACATATCCAGGCACTGGCTGACTGGCAGAAGGAGAACATCTTTGTATACGGTGGCAGACGGAATCTCGGCAATGCGAAGTTTTCATCCGGGGAGTGCGGCATGTACACCGAGTCTTCAGCCGGCTATGCCGGGTTCGCGAAGGTGGCCAAATTCAAATTTAGAACCGCCATGCTGCCCTACTGGCCGGATCAGCCTGGAGCCCCGCAAAACACCATCATCGGTGGCGCCAGCCTGTGGGTGTTGAAAGGTCACAAGGCCGCTGAGTATGAGGGCGTGGCCAAGTTTTTCTCCTATCTGTCCAGCCCCGCTGTTCAGGCTGACTGGCATCAATTCACCGGGTATCTGCCGATTACCCACGATGCCTATACCATGACCAAGGGTCAGGGCTTCTATGTTGAAAACCCGTGGATGGAAACCGCCCTGAAACAGATGACACTGAATAAACCGACCAACAACTCCCGGGGACTGCGATTCGGGAATTTTGTGCAGATGCGGGACGTTATCTACAATGAACTGGAAGCCATCTTTTCCGGTAAAAAAACGGCCCAGCAAGGGCTGGATGAAGCGGTCGCAACCGGCAACAACCTGTTGCGGCGGTTTGAAAACGCCAATAAATAGTCTTTTTTGAGACTGACAGACAGGGGGATGGTTTGCCCGTGCGCGCTGCACCCCACCAAACCATCCCTGTTCTGAGTTGGTTCGTTTTTTGTAACTATTCACCTGTATACGCCCCAAAGATATTGTGTTTCAGGAAACCATCCATGGCTTCCAAGGTTCTTGAAACACGATACCTTCAGGGCTGAGCGGGAATTGGACTGAATAGTCACCGTTTTTTTCACACCAGTTTGCAGGCAGCCATATGGAACAGCAACGCGTGGTATTCAGTAATAAGGTCTTGCCGTACGTTTTGATTGCTCCCCAGGTGCTGATCACCCTTGTTTTTTTCTTCTGGCCGGCATCCCAGGCGCTCTTTCAATCCGTGCTCACGGAAGATGCATTCGGGCTTTCCCGGACGTTTGCGGGACTTTACAACTTTACCAGCCTTTTTAAGGACGATGTCTACCTGAATTCTCTGGGAACCACGGCCTTTTTCAGTATCGCCGTGGCATTTTCCTCCATCACCGTCGCGCTGCTGCTGGCTGTCATGGCCCACCGGGTTACCCGGGGCGGGACGATCTACAAGACACTGCTTATCTGGCCCTATGCCGTGGCCAATATGGTAGCCGGCGTCCTGTGGTTTTTTCTGTTTAATAATACGGCGGGCATCATCGCCTATTTTTTGCGGGTGATGCAGTATGACTGGAATCACGCACTCAATACCGGGCAGGCGATGTTTCTGGTCGTCTTTGCCTCCAGTTGGCGACAGATTTCCTATAACTTCATCTTTTTTCTGGCAGGATTGCACTCCATCCCGCCATCATTGATTGAAGCGGCCGCCATCGATGGTGCATCCCCGTTCAGGCGCTTCTGGACCATTGTGTTCCCCCTGCTTTCACCTACCAGTTTTTTCCTGATCGTCATGAACGTCGTCTACTCCTTTTTCGATACGTTCGGTGTGATCCATGCCATTACCGGTGGCGGTCCGGATTATGCCACCAATATACTCGTGTTCAAGGTCTATCATGACGGCTTCCTGGGGCTGGATATCGGCAGCTCGGCCGCCCAGTCCGTCATTCTCATGTCGATCGTCGTCGTTCTGACGATTGTTCAGTTTCGTTATATCGAAAGAAAAGTGCACTATTAAGGAGGATCCGGTATGGTTCACAACAGACCCTGGCTCACACTGGTGACACACGCCATTCTCATCCTGGGAATATTGATTCTGGTGTTTCCCATCTATGTGACATTTGTCGCTTCCACCCGCACCGTGGCTTCAATCCTGGCCTCTCCCATGCCTTTATGGCCGGGCATGGAAATGGTGGACAACTACCTGGCGGCGTTGGCCGGCCCCTCAAAATCGGTCGGGGTCTCTGTGGGGCACATGATGCTCAACAGCCTGATCATGGCCCTGGGGATTGCCCTTGGAAAAATCGCCATCTCGCTGACCGCAGCCTATGCGTTTGTCTATTTTCGGTTTCGATTTCGAACGTTTTTCTTCTGGATGATTTTTGTGACCCTGATGCTTCCGGTCGAGGTGCGGATCGTTCCAACCGTCGAGGTGGCAGCCAAACTGGGACTGCTGGATACCCATCTCGGTCTGATCCTGCCGTTGATAGCCTCCGCCACGGCTACCTTTCTGTTACGGCAGTTTTTCATGACCCTTCCCAATGAATTGTGCGAAGCCGCCCGGGTGGATGGCGCCGGTCCCTATCGCTTTTTTATTGATATTCTGGTCCCCATGTCGCGCACCATGATCGCAGCCCTGTTCGTGATTCTGTTTATCTACGGGTGGAACCAGTATCTCTGGCCCCTGCTGATCACGACCAAGGAGTCGTCTTACACGATGCTGATCGGTATCAAGCGCATGCTGGATGTGGGTGAAGGGCAGATCGAATGGAATCTGGTCATGGCCAGCACCATCCTGGCGATCATACCACCGGTATTTGTCGTGGTCATCATGCAGAAACAATTTGTCAAGGGATTAACCGAAACCGAAAAATAGGAGAACGACTATGGCGACCGCTAGATTGGAAGGTATTACCAAATCATTCGGCGACGTTGAAATACTGCACGGCATCGACTGTGAAATCCAGAACGGGGAATTTATTGTGATCCTGGGCCCATCCGGTTGCGGAAAATCCACGTTGTTAAGACTGATTGCCGGTCTGGAAAAAATTACATCGGGGACCATTCAAATTGACGATCGGATAGTCAATGATCTCGAACCGGCTGAAAGGGATATTGCCATGGTGTTTCAGACCTATGCCCTCTATCCCCACATGACCATTTTCAACAACATGGCCTACGGGCTCAAAATCCGTAAGATGTCCCGGGCGGAGATCGAAAAACGGGTCCAGAAAGCAGCAGAAATACTGGAATTGACCCCATTGCTGAAACGCAAACCGAAACAGCTGTCCGGGGGACAGCGACAGCGGGTCGCCATGGGGCGCTGCATCGTGCGCGAGCCCAAGCTGTTCCTGTTTGACGAACCCCTCAGCAACCTGGATGCCAAACTGCGGGTGCAGATGCGGCTGGAGATCCGGAAACTGCACCACCAGTTGAATATTACCAGTATCTATGTCACCCATGATCAGGTCGAGGCCATGACCCTGGGAGATCGGCTGCTGGTCATGGACAAGGGACTGACCGCCCAGATCGGCACCCCGCTGGATGTTTACGAAAGACCGGCCAATATTTTTGTCGCGGGGTTTATCGGCTCGCCTTCCATGAATTTTATGGAGGCCCAGCTTGAAAACGACGGCCGCTCGATCCGCATCTCAAAAAACGAAGCGCTGGAGCTGCCGGAAAAGGGACTGCCTGAATTCAACGGCAAGAAGGTCAAGGTGGGGCTGCGGCCGGAACACTTCATCATCTGCGATCCCAAGGAGGCCCAGATCAATCTCGTCACCGACGTGGTGGAAAAACTGGGCGCCGATACTCTGGTCCATGGTTTTTCCCAGGAATCCAAAATTGCCATGACAGCCCGCCTGGACGGTATCCAGCATTTCAACAGGGATACGGTGCTGCCATTCCGCATCCAGTCCAACAAGCTGCATATTTTTGATCCTGACAGCGGGAAAAGGATCAATTAAGTTATCTTCGGCTGCTGGAACGCTTTTTTAACGGCTTGCAGAAGGCGTGTCGGGTACGGCAACATCAGGTTGCTATTTCAGTTCAAAATTGATGTCCAGCAGGTGTGGATCATCAAAATGGGCACGACCCACCAGCTTTGTGGGATGATGCCCCCGCTGTCTCATGGCGCCGACCCGGGAAATGCCCATGGAAAAGAATATATAGGGCTCGATCCGGTCCGATCCGATCCCGACCCCCTCCTCGTCGAACATACTGGCGAACCCGCCTGAGTTCCGCGGGATCGATTCCAGGCGATTATAGGGCAACAACCGGTAGACTTCAAGCTTTTCCGAAGTCAGGTCTGTTCCCACATCCTCGACCTGGTGCCAGCCGGAAGTGACCCGAATACCCAGCGGTTTTTCCGGGAAATCCGCTGGCAGATAGTCGATCACCACCGGATCAAAATCCCAGGAAACAGGTCTGATACCCAGGAGACGCTCCTTTCTCGGGATGAAAAAATGGTAACAACCGCAGTTGTTCATGCCGTCCACCATCACCGGTTCGCCGGCATCGTCCAGGGAGATGCGCAGCGTGATTCCGTCCAGTTCACCCCGTTCGATGGCGGGGGCATTGGGACCCAGTCGCCCGGCCGTCCAGGTGACATAGTTGATCTGCAGAATCGGTCTGCCATGCAGCAGGGATGGGGTGAAGTAATAGTATACGGTGGGCTGCGTGATATCTATTTTCAGCCTGTTCCCTTCCCATGTGACTTCGCCCGGGATATCATAGGCTTCGGCCACATCATGGACAAAAATAGGGGCGAACAGTCGTGCCAGCTGCAGTTTATCTGTTTCTGAAAGCCGGGGCAATCCGAAGGCGTCCCGGACAGATCCGTCATAAATACGGCGTGTGACAGACGCTTTTTCCGGGGTGTGGTCCGACGGACCGTACGCCATCAGTTTTCCATGAACCACCAGGTCTGCAGGCGGTGTCTGGTTACGCGCCCTCATCGTATCATAGGCCCCGTCCGTAAAATAGGCCACCACAGGCATCACCAGCGGGTAGAGACCAAACGTGCGCATGGTGAGTGAATAGTCATCCGGCACCATAACGGTATCGATTAGTACCGGGAAGAGGGATTCTGACTGCAGATCGTGGTCGAGCAGTATCCCGGATGCTTCGACGGTCCTTTGCAGCAGTTCCCGGCGACGATCCGCAGAAGGGGTTGGGGTGTCCCGGGTCAACGCCTGCAGTGCGGATTCGGGGAGATTGGCAATCTCCTTTTCCCGGGCTTCCAGATCCAGGGCCTGCATTTCCAGCAGCCAGTCTTTTCTGCGGACAGGAGAATCCAGCTGGTCTTTCAATGCAGCCAGGTACCGGCTGGTACGCAGGTAAGGAAATCCCTCAATCCGTGAATATGCCCGATGCTCAACCCTGGCTGCTTTGACCTCGCTGTCGAGTTGTTTGAAAAACGCCTCCGCCATTTCAGGGCGCCGGTTTTCCGCCAGAAAACGGTCGGTTCGCGTTGTGGAACAACCACCGATGATCAACACCAGTATGGTTGGAACCAGTAATAGCCAAAAAAACGATTGCAGTCGAATCCGCGCCGTTATCTTTGTGCAATGGGCAACAGGGTTGGTTGTCATTTATCCATCCATTTCTTTACAGTCATTCAAAGACGCTATCCAATCCCAGCTGAATTGAGCATAAGTCGTGACAAAACCTGCGGAAACGATCACTATTCCCTGTTCCACCGGTTTGATCAGCACGGCTGGGCTGAAGCAGTTCCGCTGACTTCGTCAAAAAACACCACCGATACGGAGACAATCAGCCCCTGCACCATCAATGCAATGTTAATTGATGGGACGCTGTCAACAGAAATCCGGGAATAAAAATTTGTATCGGTGCTGTAAAATCATACCACCTCGAGCTGGAAAAAGCATGCATATTCAGGTCAAACGGATACCGGGGGTGAACCCCTGACTGTTTGAAGCCAGCGATCCCGTGCCCGGATATCTCCATGAACAGCTCGGTTAATTCCCACAGGTCGACCTGAAGACCCCGCCCGATGGGCGTCCATCCCCTGATCCGAGTCTCCTACGAAACGGCAGCAAAGGCCTGTGTGAGATCCCTGATGATATCGTTCACGTCTTCGATCCCCACACTCAAACGGTAGACTCCCTCACCCATTATTTTTTCGTACTTCTGCTTCTGACGGTCGTCCAGCACCACCATATCGTCAAAAAAGAATACTGTCGGAATAAAAATCAGCAGACTCTGGTCATGCCCCAGGGAGACAGCATGTTTTATCAACTTCAGATGTTTAATAAATTCAAAATTCTGCAGCAACTCAAGCTTCAGGCTGAAATTCAGCATACCGGAATGGCCGGTCATCTGTCGGGTGGCAACTTCATATTGGGGATGGCTTTTAAGCCCCGGATACCGGACACTGCTGACCAGTTCATGGGATTCCAGAAACTGAGCCACCCGCATGGCATTCTCACCATGCTGTCGCATGCGCAATGGCAGGGTTACCAGCCCCCGCATGATCAACCAGGCGTTGAAAGGGCTGGCACAGGCCCCGAGGTGCACGATCCCGTATTCCCGAATTTTGCCCAGCAGCTTTTTGCCACCCATGACGGCACCACCCAGGGCATCCCCGTGCCCGTTCAGATACTTGGTTGCACTGTGAATCACCAGATCTGCACCCAGTTCCAGGGGTTTCTGGGTAACCAGACCGGACCAGGTACTATCCACCACCAGCAACGCCCCCACCTTGTGCGCCACCGCTGCCACGGCCCTGATGTCGCTGATAGACACCAGCGGATTGCCGGGTGTTTCCACATAGATAACTTTGGTCCTCGGCGTGATCGCCGCTTCGACTTCAGCGATCACCGAGGTATCGACCAGACTGACATCCACCCCGAAACGGGGCAGATGAACACCGAGCAGACCCTGCGTTCCGGTATAGCATACCTCGGTGGCTACGATATGATCCCCGGCATTGAGCAGCGTAAACAGTGCAGCCGAGATGGCCCCCATGCCGCTGGCTGTCACGATACAGTCTTCACTGCCTTCCAGGGAGGCCAGCCGCTCTTCCAGGCTGCGTGGTGTCGGACTGTGTTCCCGGGTATACTGAAACTTATCCAGGTTATCCCAGGAAAACACCGCCAGCAACTGATCGATATCCGTCGGCAGTTCATACGCATTTGCCATGTGAATCGGTCTGCGGATGGCCCGTGTATCTGTGTCGGTGGATTCTCCGGCGTGAATGCATCGCGTTTCAAACTGCCACTGTCCGCCCGTTTCGTTCTTCATCGTCGTCTCCTGTCCGCTCTGTTTTAAATATGGGTCTGAAAAAAAGGTAGATTGCCCTGCCTGGAGCAGTCGACTGTTCAGGTCATGTCTCTAACACAGACTCTCACTCCTCATCTTAATCTTAAGACTAAACCGCATCCTGTCGTTTCAATAATCCGTGAATCAGGATATTCAACCCCTGTTTGAAAAAATCGTCACAGGCATCGATGATCAGGTTCTGGTGTTCCCGCTCTGCCAGGATCAGCAGCCCGTCCAGCATCCCCCACAGGGCAGTGGTGGCCTGCCAGGTATCCACCGGCTCCAGTTCTCCGTTGTCGATCCCCGCCTGCAGAACGGATTCGATCAGCCTGAGTATCTGGTTCGCCTGCTGGTTCAACTGGCCCTGCATCTCGGACTTCCGCCTGAAATCCTTCTGCCCGATGTTGAGGATACTGGATATTTTGTAGTAGCCCGGGTACTCGGCATAGTAGCGGTAGTAAGCCCCCGCTATGGCGGAGAGACGGGCAATCGATGTCATTCCGGGCCAGGACATGGCATCTTCGATCAAGCGGAACAGGATCTCGTTGCCTTCGAAGTTGAGCAGCTGGTAGATTTCAACCTTACCCTTGAAGTAGAGGTAAAATGTCCCGGTACTCACACCGGCCTTTTCGGTGATCATCTCGATGGACGTTCCCTGGTAACCCTGCCGATTAAACAGGTCCAGGGCCGTATCGAGCAGTTTTCGTCTTTTGATCTGCTTATCACTGCTGGAGCGTGCCCGGATTTTCATGGTTGTTGCGGTGGTCATACGCGATACCCCTGTCAAAGATTCATGAGGACAGCCGTCTCCTCCTTGCTGTCACCCAGTTTGTAGGGGATAAAAGCCAGAAACGCCAGAAAACAGACCAGTGCACAGACAAGGTAGACTACCCGGACACCATAGGGATTTTCGACGCTGTAACCGAAGACACTGAAGATACCGGCAATAATCAACGAACAGAAAGCCCAGCCGGTTTTGCGCACGATCCCGTAAATACCATAATAGACGGCTTCCCGACGGCTTCCGAATTTCAGTTCATCATAATCGGTGATGTCGGCGATGATGCCCAGCACGGTAACAAACATACCACCAAAGGGGATGATCACGACAGAAAAAATAATAACGGCCTGGGTATAGGGAGTGAATAATGGAAACCGCCCGATATAGTAGCAGCCCAGAAAACCCAGGGACATGCATATCAGGATCACGCGAAAGACATTCCGCTTGTGAAACCGACTCAGGAGCCAGTACCACAGGGGCGTCGACAGGGCCATCATGATGATGATCTGCCCCATCAGCATCGATGCATCCGACTCCTTCCGTCCCAGGATCAGGGTGGTGTAATAGGGCACATTCATCAGCATCAGCTGGTAAGTCATCTGGGCCAGCATAATCATCACCAGAAACGATAACACCTGTCGATCCGCAAACACCTGCCTCAGAACCCGCATGAACCCCCGGAACCCGAGCGCTGTTTCACTCTCATCCGGTTTATGTCGTTCATGAATACCAAACAGGGAACACTCGCCACAGACCAGGCCGAAAAACCCCAGGATCAGGGCCATTTTAAACGCTCCGATCCCTTCGATCAGGGGCCCTGACAAGCCACCACCGGCAAGGACGCCGATGACGGAAACCGCCACCCCGATGGTGGCGATCTTGACCCGCTCGTTGTTCTTCCGGCTCATTTCGGGCAACACCGCAAACCAGGGGATCAGGACACCGGTATAGGACCAGTAGTAAAAAAACAGGACCGCCGCCAGGAAAACCCCGTTCCAGAGAGAATTCCCGAGAACAGGCGGGACCCAGACCAGGATGAAGGAGATGAAGAGGATGGGCAGGGAGACAAAAATAAAGGGTTTCCGCCGTCCCCAGCGAGTGTGGGAATGGTCACTGAGATACCCCACCAGCGGATCCGTGACCGCATCCAGGATTCTGCCGCCTGCCAGGATGACGCTGATGGCGGCAATGCTGATATACTGCACCCGTCCCAGGTTCTGCGGTGGAATATAGAAATACATGACCCAGGCCATCAGCACGGTATCATATAAATTCAACGAGATCCCGGCCATGTTGTACAGAATGATCTCTTTGAGACTCAGCGGCTTCAAACCGCCTGCTGCAACACCCGTCTGTGGAGTCATCGCACCCTGTTTAAAAGTTGGTTAGCCATCCGGACGTTAAAAAACCGAGCCCGGGGATGGGCATCACGACAGCAGCTGCTTCAGCAGATCCACTCCGGACTGCGCTTCAGCGCCATAGCCATCGGCACCGATCTGATCCGCAAATGCCTGGGTCACGGGGGCGCCCCCGATGACAAATTTATAGCGGTCCCGCAGACCCGATTTGATAAAAAGATCGATGGTCTTCTTCATTTCCGGCATGGTGGTTGTCAACAGGGCAGACATACCGATGACGTCCGGCTCCGTTTCAGTGGCCTTCTGCAGAAAGACCTCCGGCGGCACATTCATACCCAGGTTGATCACTTCAAATCCGTTGCCCTGCAGCAGGGCTGAAAGAATGTTCTTGCCGATATCATGGGTATCTCCCTTGACCGTCCCCAGCATGACCCGACCGCGGGATTTGTAGTCACCCTGCTTCAGGTCCGGTTCGATCTGCGCAAATATCTGGTTGTAAATACTCACGCACATCAGGACATCCGGCAGGAAATACTCCCCGTCCCGGAAAAGAACCCCGACCCGGTCCAGTGCCGGGACCAGTGCCCCGTTCAGGATTTCCAGCGCCGGCATGCCACCGGCAATAATCCGGGGAGCGATTTCCAGGGCCTCTTCCATGTTGATCTGCACAATCGCTTCTGTCAGTTTCGCTAAATGGTTTTCGCTCATGGTGCTTCTCCTCTGCTGTTAAGGTTCCCACTCGGCGGCTTCAAAATCTGCCACGGTTCGCCTGCTGACCGTTTCCACATACCGGTCCAGTTCAGCCGCCAGTTTCGGGTCCATCACCCGGGGCTGGTGCTCGGCCAGGATCTTCTCCATCGCTGCTGCGGCATGGTCAACCATGGTTTTGCGGCCGGCGCTTTCCCACTTTTCGATCTGTTCCCGGTCGGACACCCTGGGCATGAAATGTTCGGTTCGGAAATGCTTCTGGGTATGCGGCTCCATCAGGTAGTTGCCGTCAGGACCGGCGTGTTTGATGGTCTCCAGCGCCAGGCTGACATCATTCACCGCTATCCCCCGCAATGCCCTTTCCACCCGACCGATAATTTCGTTATCAATGACCGTCATCTCATGGGCTCCCAGATTGGTTGACTCCAGGGTGCCGACACAGGTGATATAGTTGACCCCACCCAGGGCCGCCAGGGTCATGGACTGCTCCCGCTCAATACCGGCCTGGATATCCATCAGCTTGGAATCCGTCGCCCCTGCCACCGCCCGGCACGGGACATGATAGAAATGGGCCAGCTGGGCGGACGCCACACTCAGCAACCCCGTTTCAACCGCCCCCAGCGCAGCCGTTCCCCAGCGCATATCGGCAATGGTTGACACCGAGCCATAGTACACGGGTGTTCCCGGATTCACGACCTGTGCCATGACAATATGGGAGACAATCTCGGCATTGTGCTGGACCAGGAGCCCGGCCAGGGTGACCGGAGCCGTTGTGCCCGCCATGGCCTCGGGTGCCATGATACACGGAAACCGGTTCTCTGCCAGAATCATCAGCCCCTCGATCTGGATACCGGCCGTCGACAATGGGCTCTGGATGCTGACAATCACATTAAAGGGGTGCCTGTCCCGGATCCGGTCCTTTCCTCCCATGACCATCGACACCATCTCCACCATATCTGTGGTGGCCATGACACCGTAAGCCCCCATACCTGTCGGTTTGGTGCAGTTGTGCGCCCAGGCCCGAATCAGCTCGACATGGGTGGTGTGCATGGGAATATCCAGGGCCATGATGTCCATCTGGTTGCAGGTAATATTCGGCAGGTGATCAAACAGCACCAGATGCTTGCGAACATCTTCCTGGACAGCATCCCGCCGGTTTGCATTCCCGGCATCGATAAAGCGGATGGCTGTGCCCAGTCCGGACCAGAGACGCTGATCCGGACTCATCTGCCACTGTTTCTCAGGATCGGGGCCGCACAGGGGGAACTCCCGGGGTGCCAGACCCATATATTTTTCAACCACATCGCCCGGAAACCGGACGATCCGGCTCGACTCGTCCACACGACAACCATGGTCAGCCAGAAGATGACGCATTTTTTTCACATTGACCCGAATACCGGTATGCTCCAGAAGATCCAGCCCATGCCGATGTATCTCCCTGATTTCAGATTCACTCAAGACCTTCAATGCTGAACTTTTCATGGTTTTTCTCCTCTTCTGGTTGAGACCGAAACGCCCCCGTTCCCAATCTTTAGTGAATTTTAATTCATTTACAGGTCATCCAGTACCCCAGATGCCCCCCCTTTGCGGGATGACTGAGACGGTTACTTAAACCTTTTTAATCCAGTTAGTTAGCCTGGATAACCGCTCCTGGTTGGTTAAATGAATGGCTATTCATTTTATGCAAAAAAGTATTGCCTCAAGTTCAAACTGTCAAGCATGAAAATGACCCTGGTGTCAATGCCGTTAACTTAAGGGCACCTTGGTTATCTGGAACTCAGAAAGCATCAAAGGGTTGGTGTTTCAAGAACCCTGGAAGCCAGGGATGGCTTCCAGGAGCTCCAGGAAGGATTAATGCGTTTCTTGAAAGATCAACCCTTTGGTGCGGAATCGTGCGCTTAAGTGAACGACGTTGACCCAGGTGTCCTCATCAGGGAGCTGAACCTTCCATTCATGCTGCCCAGGTACCATCATTCCGTCTATCACAGCACGCGATCAGCCAACACCAGCCCCGCGATACCCAGTTCTCCTGACTTCCGTTTCAACAAAACCACCAAATCCTGAGGGGCATCACGAACATCCTGAGGGGTATCACGGACCATGAGAATGATATCGCGGTGTTGACCCGCGACTGATATGAACCCCTTTCAGTTGGGAGACTTATTTCAAGATGATCTAAGGCTCATGTCGCTCTTCGAAGCTGCAAGTTTCGCTTCTCACC